>Ga0129351_1000059_pt1 | contig 33071 bp, 43 predicted proteins | sample CPBDNA_8_FD_94423 | JGI IMG/M metagenome (GOLD analysis project Ga0129351, IMG submission 94423) | Freshwater to marine salinity gradient microbial communities from Chesapeake Bay, USA - CPBay_Sum_27_0.2_DNA | ecosystem: Environmental > Aquatic > Marine > Coastal | place: USA: Chesapeake Bay... | reverse complement strand
TACCGAAGTTAGGAACATCACCTGTGCTAACAGCAGAGGCAGGAACACTATCTGCTGCGTTATACGATTCAGTCAACGACCAATCTTGACCCGATGTAGTGACAGTGTATGTGCCAGCACCAGTGGAAACACCACCCATCGTGCCTGCCGTGATGTTAGAACCAGCAGCAGAATAACTACCACCAATTCTTACCGCAGTAGAGCGAGCAGCATCAACAGTCAGTTGGACCGAAGAAGCGTGTTTAGTAACAAGTCCGCCAGCATTTGCTGCACCTGCGGTCATCAGAAGCATTACGAGAGGTAAGATTTTTTTCATGCCATCTCATAGGTTTGGATCCATAGCTATTTAGTAAAACGACATGTTCATGAAATGTTACTGAGGAAAACCGAAAGTTTTAATACGGTTTTCCACTATTAAAACTTAACCTATTATCTCTAAATAACAGTGGTTGCCTTCGGGGACCACACAATCTAATCTCGCTTACTAGGAGAAGTACAATGACTGGACTGAGGAAACTCACCACGAAAGATCTTAATGCCGTGGTGGATGCTGCTGAAAGATACAGCGTCGGACTAGATGACATTTTTTATAGACTACATTCCTATGGAATGGGGTCAGTCAACGAAGCATATCCCCCTTACAACCTCGTGAAAGAATCTGAGGTGAAGTGGAGGATTGAAATGGCACTTGCTGGTTGGGACAAGGACGAAATTGAAGTCTCTACTGAGAGTAACGTCCTCCTGGTCAGGTCTAAGGCGGCGAAGAACAAGGGTGAAGAGGAGTACATGCATCGCGGGGTTGCCACCCGTACCTTCGCCAGAGGATTCAATCTAGCCGACGATGTGGAAGTCACATCAGTCGATTTCAAGAACGGAATGCTTGTGGTAAACTTACGGAAGATTATTCCAGACCACCAGAAACTCAAACTCTACGAGATTGGGTCAGGGAATCAAGATTAACCTACCCTTAAATCTAAATAAGCGGACCTCTGGTACAATTCAGGGGTCTCTTATTGAGATGTGTACACCTACAAGTAACTACAATGAAAGCAATCGCTCTTGCCGCACTGGCTCTGTCAGCACTGGCGACACCTGCCCTTGCAGGACCCTATGTGGAGTCCAAGCATGAATTCAAAGGGACTGACGAAGACTTCTCCAAGGCAGTCCACCAAGGTCGCGTCGGATATGAATGGAAAACTGGTCGCCTCGCACCTTATATCGAAGGTGGTCTGGGTGTCTCCTACCCTGACGCTGGCGAACACGAAACCTTTACTGCCCTGGAAGTTGGCAGCAAAGTAAAGATCACTGATAGTTTCTCTGCTTATGGTAAGTATGAGAATATCTTCAATAATGACTCTACCCGTGACTGGAAAGTCGAGCTCGGCACCAAGTACAAGTTCTGATAACTGATCATGAAACTCAAAGCAATCGCAGCTGCCGCCTTGGCAGCACCCCTGATGGTAGCTTGCGCTTCCACCGAGAACACAGAAGTCAGTCAAAAAGAACCGTTCAAACTGAATGGTGCTGGTGCTTCTTTCCCCGCAATGTTGTATAACAACATGCTCCAAGACTTTGCTAAGTCTACTGGCAACAAAGTAAACTACCAAGCAGTTGGTAGTGGTGCTGGTGTCCGTCAGTTTACTGCTAAGACCGTTGACTTTGGTGCCTCTGATGGTGCTGTAAGTGATGCTAAGCAGAAACTGCCTATGGTCCACATCCCCATCACGGGTGGTGCCATTGTCCCGACTTACAACTATCCTGGTTGTGAAGTCAAGATGACCCAAACCCAACTTGCTGATGTCTTCCTTGGTAAGATTGACAACTGGTCTACTTTCGGTTGTGCTGATAAGCGTATTGCTACCGTCCATCGCTCCGATGGCAGCGGCACTACGAAGGGATTCACGAATTCCCTGTCGGCATTCTCTCCTGAGTGGAAGGAGACAGTCGGCACAGGTAAGTCTGTGAAGTGGCCTGTTGGTATCGGTGGTAAAGGTAACAGTGGCGTTGCTGCTGCTATCACCAACACCCCTGGTAGCATCGGTTATGTTAACTATGGTTATGTGAAGGGTGACCTGCAACAGGTTGCTATTCAGAACAAGGCAGGTAATTATGTTACCGCTTCTGCTGAGACTGCATCTGCTGGTCTTGGTGAGATCGTTCTTGATGATCAACTGCGTGGTGCTGACGCTAATCCTGCTGGTGCCAATGCTTATCCTATTGTCTCCCTGACCTGGATTCTTGCATACCCTGAGTATGAAAAGAATGAGGACGTGAAGACAATGCTTCGCTGGATGCTGACACCTACTCAGCAACAGAAGGCAGACTCCCTTGGTTATGTTCCTCTGCCCGAGTCCCTTCGTCAGAAGGCATTGGCAGCTGTTGACACCCTCAAATAAGTTGTATATATACTAATACAACCAAAGAGGACCCCAGGGTCCTCTTTTTGTTTGGAGGTATCCATGAACATGTATGTTAATCTGTGTCCTGCGTACACAGAAAAGAGTGAAACACTGACCCTAGACATTCCACCTGATGAGATGGATATGTTTATGCAGTATGTTCACATCCTTGCTGAGGAGAAGAATGTTTCTGCTCGACGTGCTTTCACCGACATGGTAAAGTATACTTATGAAAACCTGATGCAAAAAGACTATGACCGTAAGAATCGTAAGAATGCAAAACGGCGAGGACGTAATCGCTAATGTATTTGAGATGCGTCAAGGTGAAGACCAACCACCTCTCGCATACAAGTTGGAGATGCCTTACACCATGGTGATTCAGGCACCTGCACAGAACTTGTTTGAAGAACCTTCCTACGATAAGGAACCAACTACTCTCGACGACGTTGAAGTAGAGTTCCAAGCGTTCGTACCGTTCTCTGCTTCTCCTTTTATCTATGTGCCACTGCCCTCAGTGTCATTTATCTACACTCCCTTGCCGAATGTAGTGTCCAAGTACCAAGAACTTACTGCGAAAAATGCTGAAATTGATGTTGTTGAAGAACGATCCCAGTCTGTACCTGATGGGGATGATGACGGAACTGGACGAGGAACCGTCGATCCTGATTGAGAAGTGTGTACGTGTGCATGAAGACGGTAGTCTTACCAAGTTCCCTCTGCACACAGATCAACGCGATCTCTTCTTGACTTCCGACCTCATCTTTACTATACTTGATCCGTCTGCTGACTTGGCAGACAGTTACAAGGCGATGACTTGATGAAATTTTACACGGACGTACTTCTTCTCGGTGACGACATCCTTTATCGGGGTTACGAGCACGGAGAACCTGTTCAATACAGAGAGAAGATTCGTCCTACCCTATACTTTGTACCACAGAACCAGCAGAAGGAGTCCAAGTTCAGGACTCTTGATGGTCGCTATGCCCACCCGAAGAAATTCGACGGGGCAAGAGATGCTCGTAAGTTCATTGAACAGTACGAAGCAGTCGATGGTATGGAAGTGCATGGGTATGATAGGTTCATCTATCAGTTCATCGCAGACAAATTCCCCGATGAGATTCGGTTTGATATGTCCCAGATGAAGATCTATACGATCGACATCGAAGTGGGTTGTGACAACGGTTTCCCCTCAGTAGAGGCTTGCCAGGAAGAGATGCTTTGCATCACCGTTAAGAATCTCGCCACCAAGGAGGTGATAACTTGGGGTACTAGGGAGTTTGAACCAGCAGGCACGGAGTATCGTGTCTTCTGGAAGGAACAGGAGATGCTGGAAGACTTTCACTCCTGGTGGATCAACCATACGCCTGACATCATCACTGGTTGGAACTGCAACCTGTATGATATTCCTTACATCTGCCGTCGTCTTGAAAGGGTGCTTGGGGAGAAGTGGAAGAAGTCCCTCTCCCCTTGGAACCGTGTGCTTGAAAGAGAGATCGAGATTCATGGTCGTAAGCATATCTCTTACGAAATTAATGGTGTCGCTATCCTAGACTACCTTGATCTCTACAAGAAGTTTACATACTCTGCTCAGGAATCTTATCGTCTGGATCATATTGCAAACGTAGAACTGGGTCAGGCGAAGATCGACCACAGTGAGTATGAGAACTTCAAGGAGTTCTACACCAAGGACTGGCAGAAGTTTGTTGAGTACAACATCGTTGACGTGGAACTTGTTGACCGTCTGGAAGACAAGATGAAACTGATCGAGTTGGCACTCACTCTTGCCTATGACGCCAAGGTCAACCTTGGTGATGTGTATTCTCAGGTCAGGATGTGGGACACCCTCATCTACAATGACTTGAAGCAGCGCAACATTGTTGTGCCCCCGAAGATCAGCAGCAGCAAGAACGATCAGTATGCTGGTGCCTATGTCAAGGAACCTATCCCAGGAGGATATGACTGGGTGGTATCCTTTGACCTTAACTCCCTGTATCCCCACCTGATTATGCAGTACAACATCTCCCCAGAGACCCTGGTGGAGAGGCGTCACCCTACGGTGACTGTTGATAAACTGCTAGACAAAGAGGTGGAGATTGACGGGGAGTTTGCCGTGTGTGCCAACGGTGCTCAGTATCGTAAGGACATCCACGGGTTCCTACCTGAAATGATGCAACGTATCTACGATGACCGATCCATTTATAAGAAGAAGATGCTTGCCGCCAAACAGTCCTTGGAACATTCCAAGACAGCATCTGAGACCACATCACTTCAAAAAGATGTCGCAAGGTTCAATAACATCCAGATGGCACGAAAGATCCAACTTAACTCTGCCTATGGTGCCATCGGAAACCAATACTTCCGATACTACAATCTGGCAAATGCTGAGGCGATCACTCTCTCAGGTCAAGTCTCGATTCGTTGGATCGAGAACAAAATCAACGATTACCTAAATAAGATTTTGCAAACAGAGGGGGAGGATTATGTCATCGCATCAGATACTGATTCGATCTATCTTAATCTTGGACCTCTTGTTACTAAATTTCTTAGTGATAAGTCTAGCGATAAAGCAGCGGTTGTCGGACTACTTGATAAGATCTGCCACGAGAAACTGGAACCTTTTATTGAACGTTCATATCAAGAGTTGGCAACGTACGTTTCTGCGTACGACCAGAAGATGCAAATGAAGCGGGAGAACATCGCTGACCGTGGTGTTTGGACTGCTAAGAAGAGATACATCCTCAACGTTTGGGACAGTGAGGGTGTGCGTTACGAGAAACCCAAGTTGAAGATCATGGGTATTGAAGCAGTGAAGTCATCGACTCCTGCTCCCTGTCGTGGTGCTATTAAAGATGCACTCAAAGTGGTTATGAATGGTACGGAAGACGAGGTGCAGAGATACATCGCCAAGTTCCGTAAGGAGTTCGAGAGTCTTCCCCTGGAAGACATTGCTTTCCCACGCAGTTGTAACAACCTTGGTAAGTTCTCGTCCCCTAGTCACATCTATGGTAAGGGATGTCCCATGCACGTACGTGGTAGTTTGTTGTATAATTACTACGTCAAGAAGTTGAAACTTGCTCACAAGTATCCCCTCATCCAAGAGGGAGAGAAGATCAAGTTCATCTACCTCAGGAAACCAAACAGGATTGGTGAGAACGTAGTCTCGTTCTTCCAGACTCTACCCAAGGAGTTCGGCGTCCATGGTTCTGTTGATTATGATCAGCAGTTTGAGAAGAGTTTCCTTAGTCCCGTCAGGGTTGTCCTTGACGCCATTGGTTGGACACCAGAAAAAGTACACACGTTGGAGTTTCTATTCGGATGAGTTTCCTAAATGATGTAGTAAAGGAGATCGGCAATGAGTATGCTGGTGTCGTTAGTGAGGGCGTTGCTGCTGGCGATGTTGCATCTTTCATTGATACTGGGTGCTATCTCTTTAATGCCGTGGTTAGTGGTTCGATCTATGGAGGTATTCCTTCCAACAAGGTTACTGCTATCGCAGGAGAAAGCAGCACTGGTAAGACTTATTATACTCTCAGCATCGTTCGTCATTTCCTTGATTCTGATCCTGATGCTGGATGCATTTATTTTGAGAGTGAGTCTGCCATTAGTAAGGATATGATTGAGAGTCGTGGTATCGATTCCACTCGTATGATCATCGTTCCTGTCGTCACTGTGCAGGAGTTCCGTCAGCAAGCGATCAAGATTGTTGATAAGTATCTGGCACAGAAAGAATCAGAACGTAAACCTCTGATGTTCTGCCTGGACTCTTTGGGTATGCTGTCCACCTCTAAGGAAGTGGAAGACACCGAGGCAGGTAAGGACACTCGTGACATGACCCGTGCTCAGGTGGTCAAGTCTATCTTCCGTGTGCTGACCCTGAAACTGGGCAAGGCAAACATCCCCATGATCGTGACCAACCACACCTATGATGTGGTGGGTGCCTATGTGCCAATGAAAGAAATGGGTGGTGGTAGTGGACTCAAATACGCTGCATCGACTATCATCTATCTGAGCAAGTCAAAGGAGAAGGACGGTACACAGGTGGTGGGTAACATCATCAAGTGCGAGACCAAGAAGTCTCGATTTACCAAAGAGAATGTCAAGGTAGAAACGAGGTTGTTCTATGACGAGCGTGGACTGGATAAGTATTACGGACTACTGGAACTGGGTGAGAAGCACGGAGTCTTCGAGCGGATCGGCAATCGCTACAAGATTGGTGAATCTAATCTTTTTCCTAAGTCTATTCTCGCTGATCCCGAGAAATACTTCACCCCCGAAATCATGAATCAACTTGACAAGGCAGCAGAGAAGGAGTTCACTTATGGATCTTAAAGAGTACATTAAAGTCTATGATGACGTTCTTGATAGCAATGTTATTAAGAACATCATGGACATGCAACGTGATATTCAGTATGAATACTGGGACAGGCAGGGTCGTCCTCAGTTCCATCAGTTCAATGTGACTGAGTATGCTGAGAAGAACCCTAGTTCTATGTGGAGCAAAGTTCACAACCGACTGATTGAAGCAATCAAAGAAGTATCTAACAGGTACATGGAAGAGGTTGGGTGTAGTGATAACTGGCCAGCAGAGAATGCCCTGGAACAGATTCGATTGAAGAAGTATGTCGCTGCTGATGAGGATCGCTTTGATCCTCATGTTGATGTGGGTGACCACAGCAGTGCCCGTCGCTTCCTTGCTCTCTTCTTCTACTTGAATGACGTTGACAACGGTGGAGAAACGTGGTTTACTAAGTTGGGCATGAAGGTCAAGCCCAAAGCAGGCACCTGCCTGCTGTTCCCACCAACCTGGACCTTCCCTCATGCAGGGTTGCCACCCCTGTCTGAGAACAAATACATCATTGGCACCTACCTACATTATCTCTAATGCAAAAGATCGAAGAAATTGCGTTGAGCAAACTGATCACCGAGGAAACATACCTCCGATCAGTCTTGCCCTTCCTTAAAGATGAATACTTCGATACTGTTCCTCATCAGATCCTCTTCAATGAGATCAATGAGTATGTAACAGAGTACAATACTGCTCCCGAAACTACCGCTCTCAAAATTGAGATCGAGAAGAGGAGAGACCTGAGTGCAGAGGTCGTCAAGGAGATTGAAGACTTCCTTGATAACAAGATTGATGACACTCAGTATAACGATGAGTGGTTGATGGACACTACTGAGAAGTGGTGTAAAGAACGTGCGATCTATCTTGCCTTGATGGAGTCCATCAAGATTGCTGATGGGCAAGACAAGACCAGATCCAAAGATGCTATCCCTCACATCATGAGTGAGGCATTGGGGACATGCTTTGATGATACTGTTGGACACGATTACTTACTAGACGCAGATGACCGCTACGACTTCTACCACAAACAAGAAGACAAGATTCCGTTTGATCTTGAATACTTTAACAAGATCACGAAAGGTGGTCTCCCTAGTAAGACTCTCAACATCGCTCTTGCTGGTACGGGTGTCGGGAAAAGTCTATTCATGTGCCACATGGCTAGCGCCTGTCTCATGCAGGGGAGGAACGTTCTCTACATCACACTTGAAATGGCAGAGGAGAAAATTGCTGAGCGAATTGACGCAAACCTCCTCGACGTACCAATCAAACAACTCTCCGATCCTCTATTCACCAAACAGCAGTTCAGGAACAAGGTAGATAAAGTCAACAGCAAGACCAAAGGTCGTCTGGTGATCAAGGAGTACCCTACTGCTTCTGCTCACGTCAACCACTTCAAGTCTCTCTTGAACGAACTGAGCATGAAGCGTGGGTTTGCTCCTGACATTATCTTCATTGACTATCTGAACATCTGTGCATCTGCACGATACAAGAATGCTGTGGTCAACTCCTACACATTCATCAAGTCTATTGCAGAAGAACTGCGTGGTCTCGCTGTTGAATCTAATGTTCCTATCGTGTCTGCTACTCAGACCACTCGCTCTGGTTATGGTAACTCTGACGTAGAGATCACTGATACCAGTGAGTCCTTCGGTCTACCTGCAACTGCTGACCTGATGGTTGCTTTGATTTCCACTGAGGATATGGAAGCAGCAGGGCAGATTATGGTCAAGCAGTTGAAGAATAGATACAATGACCCGACCATGAACAAGAGGTTCGTGATAGGTATTGACAGAGCAAAGATGAGACTGTATGATTGTGATCAGTCTGCCCAAGACAACATCATCGACTCTGGTCAAGACATCGATGACAATATCATTGAGACTAAACCCACTAGTAAATTTGACTCCTGGCAAGTATGACTACCGAAAAGAACAAACGTACCTTCCCCTCTGGTGCTACTAACGTAAACTTCAACGAAACTGATCGCCAAGCAAAGGCAGCAGAGGAACTCAACAACAAAGCTGAGGACCTCAAAGAGGATATGAACAAGACGTTGAATGACATGCAGGAGGATACTCCTAAGACTCCTGAGGAATTCATCAACAAGAAAGGTTTTAATGCTTGGGTGACTGCCGAGAAGATCAAAGAGAAGGAAGCACAGAAAAAAGCAAAGCAAGGTAAGAAGGAAGAACGTTTCCGTGTTGACCTTGACAAGTATCTAGACTTTGCTGACTCCACTTGCTCTGAACCTAGCAAGGATCAAGCAAAGTACATTGAGCGTCTCCGTGCTCTGCATGACGATGGTTGCAACATTGCACGTCTCGATACTGCTGCTGCTGGTCTCTCCGCTGAGTCTGGTGAGTTCATGGAGATCGTCAAGAAGTTGAAGTTCCAAGGTAAACCCTGGAACGATGCTAACAAGGAACACCTGGTCAAGGAACTCGGTGACATCCTATGGTATGCTGCACAGGCATGTCTTGCTCTGGATGTTACAATGGATCATGTTCTCTACATCAACTCTCTGAAACTTGCTGCCCGCTATGCTGACGGTAGTTTCTCTATTGAAGAGTCTGAGAACCGTGCTGAGGGAGACATCTGATGACTGATCCTATTACAGTTGAAGATTACAAGAACGTATCTGACGAGTTCTTCGGTAAGTATAATTACGTTGTAGAACGTATGGGTCCTGGTCCTACCAAGGCAGAAGATGTGCTGAAAGTTATGGAAGCACTGTCTGCACAGGTGATCAAGGAACGAGTCAAGGATAAGTTGGGTCCCTTTGGTTTCAACAAGCAACCTAAGGAAGAGAATAAATAGTCTCGACGATTCAATTCTTCAATGGCAAGAACAATCAAAGAAGCATGGGACGACTACAAGCGTCACTACATGAAAGGATTTGAGATTCTTGCCAAGAAAGATATCCCAGTATATGATGGTGCCAAGAGTACAACGAAGGTAGGGACTGTTGCCAAAGGAAGTGGGGTTCATGTGAAACCCATCAGTGGCAACAGTTACCAGGCTAGAATAGAAGTCATCTATGACAATGACAAGACAGGGTGGATCTCCACCCCCATGCTGGGTAAACCCAGGTCTGCCACAGGGAAGAAGAAGATGCCTGAGTTAAAACCTCAGGAGTTTGACATTCCCTTGGACACTAAGATGTCATTTGAGACTTACTATAAGAAAGTTCTTGCTGCTATTGAGAAGCGTGATGATCTACAACTGGTCATCAAAGAATACTTGAAAGAACTGACTGAGTTCTGTATGCATCATGGTGCTACTGAGAAGAAAGAACTAGTCAAAGCGTACGCAGACCTAGCAGCGTCTGAGTATATCGATATCATGAATAACATTGAGAAGGACTTCTCTGAGATCACTGCACCTCTGTGTGTCCTAGAACGTGGTGCTGCTGAACTTGACAAATTAGGGTATGGAAAACTAACCAAGAAGAATGCACAGGTCTTTCTTCCTGGTGCTGGTAATGAACCATTGATTGACTTCATGATTTATGACGATGAGGATAGAGAGTATCCTTTCTCAGTGAAGAAGATCAGCAAGACTACTAACGTTGTCAAACCACAAGACATTATCAGTCTGCTTGACAAGAAGAAAACATCTAAGTGGGTTAAAGATTATAAGAAGACTGTTGAGTTTAAGATCCTACAAGTCTTGGCCGACAATAAAGTCAAGCAAGGATCGTTCTTGGCACTAGAAGTTATCGCCAAAGACACTACTCTCAAAAGTAAACTACCACGTAACGTGGTGACCAACATTGATAAGATGATTAAAGGTGGTGACCCAGAGGAGTCAGATGTCAAAGCGGCACAAGCCTGGTGGTTAGAGCTGGCAGACATGTACTATACTGATGCTAAGGACTACTGGAACGCACCCAAGCACAGCAGTGGAAAAGTTGGTATCGCATCTCTCATCTGCCAGATGGCACTTCGTAAGATCAGCAAGGAGGGTGCTCTGGTCTACCGTAACGTGATTCAGAACTTTGTGATGCAGGAGGTGACCTACTACAAGTTCGCAACGAACAGAGGAATGCCTGTCTTCTACATGGAGAACCACTTGAAGAACAACCTCAAACCTAACGATGAGTATTACCTGAGAGAGAAGTCATCCATCGGCAACCCTTATCGCGATAAAGTCGGAGTCCAACCATGAGCAAGAATACTCACCTCGAACACCTGGAAGATGACATCTTCAACAACGGTTATGCTGGTGCTGAGAACGCACTAGAATTCCTAGAAGGACTCAAAGGTATGCTGACCACTGGTAAAGGTGGTGGTAATACTAAGGTGACGGTGAAGTGGGACGGTGCTCCTGCTATCATCTGTGGCATCGACCCTGAGACTGACATGTTCTTTGTCGGCACTAAGTCTGTGTTCGCCAAGACTGAACCTAAGATCTGCTACTCACATGAAGAGATTGACATGTGGTACGGTGGCACAGGTGTGCATCCTAAGTTGATCGCTGCCTATGACTACCTGTCGAAACTTCCTATCACTGGTGTGCTGCAAGGAGACCTGCTCTACACAGACACTCCTCCTCTGACTGTCATGGGTGGTAAGCAGTGCTACAAGTTCAAACCCAACACGATTACTTACTGCGTTGAGAAAGCAACCGAGATGGGTGCTAAGGTAGGTAAGTCTAAGGTTGGTATCGTCTTCCACACAACATACAATGGACCCACACTTGCTCAAATGGCGGCATCTTTTGGTGCTAACGTTCGTGGTCTTCAAAGTGTTTCTGATGTGGCAGTATTCTCTGCCGAGTTCCAGAACACCAACGGCATCGCAAACCTCAGTCCTGCTGAGATGAGCAAGATCAATAATAGTATGCGTGTCGCTAAGCAGAACCTCAGGGCGTCTCGTAACTTCCTGAACCAGATCGGTGGCAGACTGACTGGCATGGAACCTGCTGCTCTGTTTAAGATTTTCTTCAACCAGAAGATCAAGGAAGGTAGGATCCCTACCTCTACTCAACAGATGTTAGTTGAGTTCAAACTGTTTGTTGAGTCTCGCTATGCCCTCAAAGAAGCAGGTGTGAAGACACCTAAGGCAAAGGAGAAGTGGCAGATCAAGAAACAGGAAGCGATTGATTACCTAAATAATAATAAGTCTGAAATATATCGTGCGCTGGCAGGATTCAAGAATCTTATCACCGCGAAAGAACAGATCATCAACCGTCTCAAAAAGATTGAGGGGGTTGGCACATTCCTAGAAGATGAGAAAGGTTACAAGGTTACAAGTCCAGAAGGATTTGTGGCAATCAAGGATGGCACTGCTGTCAAACTTGTTGATAGACTTGAATTCTCTCGTGCAAACTTCACCGTAGCAAAAGATTGGGGCAAATGAGATTTCGTCAGTTCATTATCGAAGCAGTACAAGCTGCCAAGAAATCAACTTCAAAGAAGAACGAAGTAATCGACAAGCATGTTGCCATTACTTTTGGTAGATTCAACCCACCCCATGCTGGTCATGGTAAGTTGTTGGATGCTGTGAAGGCACACGCTGGTGACTCTGGTAACTATCGTATCTATCCTTCTAGATCTCAGGACCACAAGAAGAATCCTCTGCACCCTGAGCAGAAGATTGAACACATGCGTGGCATGTTTAAGCAACATAAGGATGCTATTCAGAACTCTGAGGCGCATCGAAACATCTTTGACATCCTTCGTGACCTCCATGATGAGGGACACGAGCACGTTACTATGGTAGTGGGTGATGATCGTGTGAAGGAGTTTGAGAAACTTACCCAAAAATATAATGGTAAGCATTATGACTTCAAGTCAATTAACATTAAGTCTGCTGGCGCTCGAAGTGATGATAGTGATGATCCTATCGAAACCCTGTCTGCTTCCAAGATGCGAGCCCACGCCCAAGGGGGTGACCATGACTCCTTCCATGCAGGCACTGGTGGATACAAGAAGTCTAAGGAGATGATGCAGCATGTGCTGGACGGTATGGTCCCGCCGAAAAAAGAAGAGAAGAAACCTGCCGCTAAGAAGAAAGCAAAGGCAGTTGCAGAATCTGTTTGGGACTATGCTCCTAAACTAGATCTCGAATCCTTCCGCGACTACTACATGCTCGAACACATCTTCAAGGTGGGTGCTATCGTAGAGCATGATGACAGTGGTATGGTCGGTAAGATCGTTCACCGTGGTCCTAACTACATCATCATGGAAGATGGTCTTGGTGGTGAGCACCGTGCATGGTTGCAGCATGTGACCGAGGTAAATCAAAACAACCAAAGCAATTATTCTGCTGACAATGGCAGTGGTAATGACTGGAAAGTCGGAACCGATACATATAGAATGGCGGTCCAAAACATGACTCCTGGACAGGAAATTAAGAAGTTCAGTGAGTTCACCAAGAACCAAAAGTCTATCAAGAATAAATAATACTATACTTTCCCCTAGATCAATGCTCGATATCAAGGTATCTGCCGCCCTGCTTGGGTTTTCTGAGGCAGAGCAAAGAACTATTCTTAACTGCGTATATGAATGCAAGAAGGCACCAACTGCCAGAATGCATGAAGCAGTTCTGACAGTAGCAGACATCATCGACTCCCATGAGGAAGTCGTTGAAGGGTATGCTGGGTTCCCGATTGATAAGGCATTGATCGACAAGAACAAGGCTGCGTTCAAAGATGATCGCAACATTGGTCGTGTTGTTACTCAGGGTGGTCAGTCCATGGTCATCACTGGTAAGAAAGCAGACGGTCGTTATTCGGTTGTTGGTAAGAAAGGGGAAAAGACTGCCAAGGCACCCGAGGACATCGGTCTCAACATGCAACGTGAGCACGTTGACATCGACGAACTTCACGAGGGTATGAAGCAAGCACGTAAGAACGTGGGTGCTAAGACATGCTGGGCAGGTTACAAGGCACAGGGAACCAAGATCAAAGGTGGCAAGGAAGTCCCTAACTGTGTCAAGGAAGAGGAACAGATTGACGAACGCTACAAGGGTAAGCATGGTCAGTCCTCTGCTGAGTACAAGGATGACCGTTCCCCTGGTGGTAAGATGGTCTCTGGTGACTCCAAGATGAGTGGTGCTGAATACACCCATGGTCGCAGAGTCAAGGCAGCAAACCCTGGTTCTCAACCTGACGAAGGTGGCAAGACTAAGCCCAAGTCCCAAGGTAAGATGGACAAAGGCACCAAAGCAGATCTTGCATACCGCAAAGCGAATTTGAAGAAGGAAGACTTTGAAGCATTCATCGAAGATGTTATCTCTGATGAAGCATTCGATTCTTTCTCCTTTGAAGAACTCCATGACATCTGTGTTGAGGCACTGATGGAACTGGATGGTGAGTATCTCACCGAAGCACTGGACATGATCGATGATGTAGAACTGCTGACTGAGGTCACCAGTCCTGCTAAGGTCAACGCCGCTCGCTTGAAGAACAAGAACTCTGCTGCATCTGGCGAAGGTCAGACCGCAGGTAAGGACGCTGGTGCTGAGGCACGTAGTCGCCTTGGTAGTGGTTCTGCTTCTAGCAGCAGCCGTGGCGAGAAGATGAAGGCAGCATTGAAGTCTGCTGGATCTGCCGTCAAGTCTGGTTTGAAGAAGGTAGGTGCTGGTGCTGCTAAGGCAGCAGGGTACGCTGCTGGTGCTGCTGGTCGTGCTGCTAAGGCAGGTGTCAGCAACTTTAAGAAGGGATACGAGCGTGGTGCAAGTGGATCTGGTGGCGGCAACAGCAAGCCCGCTGGTGGTTCCTCTGTCTCCAAGTCTCAGTCTCCTGGTGACTCCTCGTCGTCCTCTACCTCTGGTGGTGGCAACGAGAATCGTGTACGACTGCGCGATAGAATTAAGTCAGGTATTAAGAAAGTCGTCGGTGGTGCTGCCCGTGCAGTATCCCGTGGTGCTCGTAGCGTTGCAAGACGCATGGGCGAAGAGACTACATATAACTGGCGAGTAGAATTAGGAATCAACGAATGAAACCTGATCAAAACAAAGAGGTGACGACTACAAAGAAAAAAGGAAACGTCATCATTAACCCTAAGAAAGAGGACCTTATGTCTGAATCACTAAGAAAACTTGTACGTTCTGAGGTGGAGGGACTAAGGGAATCCGCCAAGAAGAAAGCCAAAGAGAAGCACATTAAGGCTGCTAAGGCTGGAAAGCGTTGGCAGGACTCTGATGGTGATGGTAAGTGGTACGAACCTGGCGATGATGTTCGCAAGGAAGAGACCGAAGCAGTTGCCGAAGCATCCTGTGGATCCAAGGTGGACGACTCGAAAGCAAAGGAGAAGTCCAAGGAACGTATGAAGCAGAAGATGATGCAGATGACGATCGACCACGACCGTAAGGCAAAAGGGTACAAGTAAGCCTATATAGAATATAGTCTATTCTATAAGGTCATGGTATCTTTTCTTCTGCCTCTGGCATACAAAGTTGTAGATGCTGCCGTTGCTAAGATCCCTGATGATGCAGAACTCGGTGAGAAACTCATCGACCTCTGCCTTCTGATCGTAGGTAAGGCAGTTAAACTCACAAAGACAACTGCTGACGACGATCTCTTTGAGAAAGTCAAGGCAGCAATTCAAACCCGCGAAGAGGGTTGATACACTGAGACCGACCAGTTCGGTCTCTTCTTTTTTATAAATAAGTAATAGGAACCGAATTGGAGTAAGCGAACATGTCTCTTTATGGGAGAACCGACGCAACAGCAAATCGTGACAAGGTGGCACTCACCCGTGGAAACGGTAGTGGTTCATCCAGCGAGACGATTGTGTTTGTTGACGACACAGAAGCAGGACTAGCAGAAAACAAGTCCCGTGGTATCACCGCCCCTGGTTGGTGGGCATACCGCACATACACTGACGCATCTGGCAAGACACGTCACAAGGCAGAGCATCTGATGGTGCTTGCTAATCCTGATCTCAACGCTAACGAGACTCTTGCTGATGACACCATCGCAGCAGACGTAGCATCGGCAGTCATCATCGACGTACAACCCGCTGCTTCTACATCCGCTTCTGGTGCTGGTACATTCACCCTCACCACTAGCACAACTGGAACCCCTGGTGCTCTCGCTTACCAATGGCAACGTCAGACCGCTAACGCTACCACACGTTGGGTCAACATCGCTGCTGACACTGATGCAGGTATTACTTATGCAGACTTCACGACCGCAACTCTTGCTTACAGTGGTCTCGCTGATGATTCTCTCGATGGCTACAAGTATCGCGTCAAGATTACCTCAGCGGGCGGTACAGAAGAAGTCATCAGTGACGGCGCTGCAACTCTGACCTTCGGCACCTGATATTGATTACACTTTACTATGAGATTTGATGAACTGAACGAACATAACCACTTGATGTTTGCCATCAAGCACTACGAGAACCCCCAGTCTGTGACGGTGGACGACTTCATGGAGGACATGAAGAAGTTTAAGTATCTCAAACGATTACTTAAACGCTATCACAGTTCTGGGGTTCTTAGAACCAATCTTATATTGAATCACTTGATTGTTCTCTTCAATGTATTTGGTGATGGTACTCTCCCTCTGCTCATGTACAAGTTGGAACGAGAGTATTGGTCATCTTTGAAGACCTTTGTAATCTATCTGAATCGTTATCCTGACGGTGGGACCCTGGACATGGTTCCTATCGACACACTAATAAAAGATACTCTGGACAAACTGTGATCAACGAAGACGCTCCTACTAATTCAGTTGGTACTGGTGCTGAGACTGCCCTTCCTCCGTCTCATGAACCACCAGGTATCACCAAGCTTACTCGTAAGAAACCAAAGAAGCGTCGCTTTGAAAAGTCTGTCGGTGAGATGTTGAAGACTGAGGAGTTGCAGGAACATGGTCCTGCAAACTACCTCCCCTTCCGAGTACAGTACGATGATGCCCAAGACTTTATTCTCTATGGCAAGTCTGAGGCACAAGTAAAGATTGAATTGAGAAAGATGTATCGCCCAGAGGTGGCGAAGAAGTTTAAGGTAACCAGACTTTACCCTAACCAAGTCATAAAATTTTATTGGGATAAACGTCAACAAGCGTTGCAGGCACAGTAAAATGGCATTCGGTCTTGGTAAACTTCAAGTCCTGGAATCTAAACTAGACATCTACGAAGACTTGTCCAAAGAGATGTTGGATAAGTTGGAACGAGCTGTCACAACTATATCTGACAACAGTAATAAGATTGCCATCGTTCTCGAAAGGCATGAGAATAGACTCGATGAGGGTGAGCGTACTAACATGACTATTATTGAAATGATTAAAGATCATCAGAAGTATGATGATCGTATGTTTAAGGCCATGGATAGTAAGTTCAATGAGTTAGATAAGAAGGTAGAAAGAAATACTAAGTTTGTTATTGGTGCCACTGCTGTGCTCGCAACCATCGTGACGATCGCACAGGTGGCAGTCCCCATCTGGACAAGGGTGGCATCTCCTGCTACACTGACAGGCAGTGGAGTGCTTGGTCATGCTGGACGAGATGTATATCTCCCGATTGTCGTGGAGACTAGAAAAGTTTAAGAAGGTCAAGAACGGACTCTACAACTTCCGTTGTCCATACTGTGGTGACTCACAGAAGCATAAGAACAAAGCACGAGGATACTTCTTTGAGATGAAGGGTCGCTATGTCTACAAGTGTCACAACTGTGGCATGGGTAGAACGCTGCCTAACTTCTTGAAGGACATCGATCCTACCACGTACTCTGAGTACCAGATGGAGAAGTATCGTCAGGGTAGAACTGGTAAGGGTACAGTCACCGCTAACCCAGTCATTCCTGATAGCAAACCACACTTTGCGAAGAAGGATGTATCAGGTCTTACATGCATCACGGACCTAAATAATGCACATCCCGCCAAGCAATACCTGATCGACAGACAGATACCTGAGGAACAACTCGGTAGGTTTTTCTATGTCGATAAATTCAAGAGGTGGGTCAACACACAGAAACAGACCTTTGAGAACTTACAGAACGATCGACCTCGAATTATTATCCCTCTCCTTCGCGAGGACGGTACTTGGTTTGGATGCCAGGGTCGCTCTCTGGCACCAAAGTCGAATCTACGATACGTTACTATAATCTTTGATGATCACCTGAAACTATTTGGGTGCGACCAAATCAACTCTGAGGAAACTGTCTATGTCACCGAAGGACCCTTCGACTCCACTTTCATTAGGAACTCTGTCGCTATGTGTGGTAGCGATGTTGACCACCGCACTCTACCTTATCGAAGTAGGGTCTGGATCTTCGACAACGAACCGCGTAACCGACAGATCGTGCAGCGGATTGACGCTGCCATCGGAAGCAAGGAGAAGGTGGTTATCTGGCCAAGGGAAGTAAAACAAAAGGACATCAATGATATGGTGTTGGCAGGATTGAATCCTTCTGATATAATTAAACGCAACACCTACTCTGGTTTAGAAGCCAAACTAAAATTCACAGACTGGAAACAAGTATGAGCACTACGGTTGTAAAGAGAGACGGCACAGTTGAAGAACTTACTCTCGATAAGATTCATGTAATGGTAGAACATGCTTGCAAGGACCTTGCTGGTGTGTCTGAAAGTCAGGTTGAGATGAATGCTAACCTGCAATTCTTTGATGGTATTGCTACGGCTGATATTCAAGAGATCCTGATTCGTTCTGCTAATGATCTGATCACTCTTGACGCTCCTAACTATCAGTATGTTGCTGCACGTTTGCTCCTCTTCTCACTGAGGAAGTCTGTGTACTGGGACCACCCTGACAACCATCCGTCTGTCTATGACCAGGTGGTGCGTGGTGTTGAGTGGCAGGTGTATGATGCTGACCTCCTGAACTATTACTCTAAGGAAGAGTGGGAAGAACTGGATGGTTACATCGATCACGATCGTGACTTTCTGTTCACATATGCTGGACTGAGACAGGTCACAGATAAATATCTGGTACAGGACAGAAGCAGTGGGCAAGTCTATGAGACCCCACAGTTCATGTACATGTTGATCGCTGCTACTCTGTTCGCACAGTATCCCCACGACACCAGGATCGAATATGTCCGACGATACTACGACGCAATCAGCAGACACAAGATCAACATTCCCACACCTATCATGGCGGGGGTTAGAACTCCACTTCGACAATTTGCGAGCTGTGTGCTTGTTGATGTTGATGACACCCTCGATAGCATTTTTAGTTCTGACATGGCTATCGGTTATTATGTTGCTCAACGCGCAGGAATCGGCATCAACGCAGGCAGAATCCGTGGCATCAACAGTAAGATCAGGGGCGGCGAGGTTCAACACACAGGTGTTGTACCATTCCTCAAAAAGTTTGAGAGCACTGTCAGATGCTGCACTCAAAATGGCATCCGAGGTGGAAGCGCGACTGTCCACTTCCCAATCTGGCACCAAGAAATAGAGGACATCATCGTCCTTAAAAACAATAAAGGAACGGAGGACAACCGTGTTAGAAAACTCGACTACTCAATCCAGATTTCAAAACTATTCTATGAGCGTTTCATCTCAAACGGAGAGATTTCACTTTTCAGTCCTCATGATGTCCCTGGCCTTTACGATGCTTTCGGGACTGACAGCTTTGATTGGATGTACATTAATTACGAATCAGACGATCGCATCCCTAGAACAACAGTCAACGCCCAAGCACTTATCCTCGACCTTCTGAAAGAGAGATCTGAGACTGGTCGTATCTACCTGATGAACCTGGACCACTGCAACTCACACTCATCCTTCAAGGATAAGGTGAACATGTCCAACCTGTGTCAGGAGATCACTCTCCCTACTGATCCTATCAATCACATCGATGAAGAGGCAGGTGAGATTGCACTGTGTATTCTGTCTGCTATCAACGTTGGTAAGTTGAAGAGTCTGGATGAGATGGAAGACCTCGCTGACCTTGCTGTTCGTGGTCTCGAAGAACTCATCGACTACCAAGACTACCCCGTCAACGCAGCACGTCGTAGCACCCTCTCTCGTCGCTCCCTAGGCATCGGTTTCATCGGTTTGGCACACTACCTTGCCAAGAAAGGTTTTAAGTATGAAGATCCCAGTGCCTGGCAAGAAGTACACAAACTGACAGAATCATTCCAGTACAATCTTCTGAAAGCATCCAACCAGATTGCTATCGAGAAGGGACCATGTGATGGTTTCGCACGTACTAAGTATCATGATGGAATCCTCCCCATCGATACATATAAGAAGGAGGTAGATGAAATCGTAGCACCTGAGTATCAGTATGATTGGGATTCTCTACGGGATTCTATCCAGAAGCATGGACTCCGACACAGCACACTGTCGGCACAAATGCCATCGGAGAGCAGTTCCGTTGTGTCAAACGCAACCAATGGAATCGAACCACCTCGTGACTTCCTGTCCATTAAGAAGTCCAAGAAAGGACCCCTTAAACAGATTGTTCCGCAATACAACACATTGAAGAACAACTACACCTTACTCTGGGACATGCCTTCTAACGAAGGATACATTAAGATCGTTGCTGTTATGCAAAAGTTCTTTGACCAAGCGATCTCTGGTAACTGGTCTTACAACCCGACTCAGTTCCCCAACAATGAGATCCCAGTCTCGGTTATGGCACAGGACTTCCTGACTACATACAAGTATGGTTGGAAGACTTCTTATTATCAGAACACATACGACAACAAGAAGGATGAAGACAACGTAGAGGAGCAACTCCAAGCATTGCTTGCTGATATTGATTCAGGAAGCGAAGCAGACTGCGACGCATGTAATGTCTAGACAAGTTACAATCACATTATCCAAGGCACTCCAAGAGGAATTCGATTCCTACTTGGAGTGTTGTAAATCTTTGGGGTGTTCCCCAAGGATTAATTCATTTCTATACTATGAGTCAAACTACGGCACGAGCACAGATGGGAGTAACGGTATTCAACAGCAAGAAGGTTGACACGAAAAAACAACCAATGTTTTTCGGAGCACCTCTTGGGATGCAACAATATGCAGAGTTCAAGTATCCTGACTTTGACAAACTAACTCAGACACAACTTGGTTACTTCTGGCGTCCAGAAGAAGTCTCTCTCCAAAAGGATAGAGCAGACTATAAGACATTGAATACCCAACAGAAGCACATCTATACTTCTAACTTAAAGTATCAGATCCTTCTGGACTCTGTGCAAGGTCGTGGACCTGGCATGGCATTCTCACCTTACTGCTCACTGCCTGAGTTGGAAGGTGCCATGGGTGTGTGGCAGTTCATGGAACAGATTCATTCTCGTTCCTATACTCACATCATCAAGAACGTGTACCCCGATCCTTCTGAGGTTCTGGACACCACTCTGGATAATGAGAAGATTATCAAGCGTGCTGAGTCTGTGACCAAAGCATACGATGAGTTCCTTGAAGCAGCAGGTGACTGGGCACAAGGTACTATGTGGCAGTCTGACTGGAAGGACTCTCCTTCTTCTCAGTGGACACTTCGTGATCTTAAACGTAAACTTTATCTTGCTGTTGCCAATGTCAATATCCTGGAAGGAATACGCTTCTATGTTTCTTTTGCTTGCTCTTTTGCTTTTGGCGAGCTCAAACTCATGGAGGGGTCCGCAAAGATCATTTCCCTCATCGCCCGTGATGAGTCACAGCATCTGGTCCTGACCCAGAAGATCTTGAAGAAGTGGGCAGACGGTGACGATCCTGACATGCAGCAGATTGCAGCAGAAGAAAAGGAGACTGTTCGTCAGATGTTTGCTGTCGCAGTTGAAGAAGAGAAAGAGTGGGCGAACTACTTGTTCACTGAGGGTAGCATGATCGGTCTTAACGAACGACTGCTGTCTCAGTATGTGGAGTGGATCGCCAACCGTCGCATGAGATCGATTGGTCTCGCTCCCCTGTATGATGTCCCTGCTAAAAACAATCCGTTACCATGGACAGAGCACTGGCTAAATAGCAAAGGGCAGCAGAACGCTCCTCAGGAAACTGAGATTGAGTCCTATGTAGTCGGGGGAATTAAACAGGATGTCGGAGCAAGCACCTTTGCAGGATTCTCACTCTGATCCTCGCAACGAGGAAGATTACGATACATGGGAGTATGGTACTGAACCACTCCCAGGTGATACAACATGGCACTATGAGTTCGAGCACCACTGGGGTGGGGAGCGGACACAACTCCAAAAGATAAAGGGGTGGATCTCTAAACAGAAACCACCCCTGAATACAATCTTAAAATACTTGTTCTCCTACGTTGAAAAATGGTACTGGGATGGCAAGGTACAACAAACGATGTCTGGTGTTGACAGACAGATAGACGAATTGCAGGAAACGTGGGATGAGCAAAAAACCATGGAAGAAGAATACACAACGGAACCGTCCGAGGTGGAGGGACTCGACACAATCAGTGTCAAGTATAATTGGCCTGGACCCGATCAGTGGTACAAGGGACCACTTGAAGTTTTTGAAGAACTTGAAGGACGACCTAAGGAGACCAGGGACTAGGATGAGAAAACGGTAATTTGTGATACATTTGAGTTGTATAAATAGTAATGTCATGTTAGTATGACATCACGTTCATCCAATGGTATCTCTACTGTTGGCTTTGACCTTAGCCCATCATCAAGACGGTTCCCCCTATGGGTGGCACATGTCATGTGAAAGGTTCCTACAACAACGAATTGAAATCCTTATGGATGACAATTTGGATCGTCGAACAAAGTATAACCTTATTGGTTATCTTAAATCGAAAGTAGAAGGTCGTTGCGACGGTACTTATACCTGAGGACGCAAGTAAATCGCGGAACGGAGCGTTCATCCCATGTTAGAGTTACTGCTCTACTCACAAATGGCCTGTGCAGATGCTGATGCATTACTGTTCAGGATCAAAGCAAACAAATCAGAACTATCTCCACAAGTGGTGGTAGAACTGGTAGAGACCGTAAAGGAATCTGTGCCTGAATGTGATTTCTATTGGGACGCACACGATTGAAGGAACGGGGAACACGGATCCACCGAAAGGTGAGAAGGTTAATTTTTCCATTCATTCAGGAGTTACTATCATGCTGAATCTTTACAGCGAGCACACCGCCTATCGCGGCGTACCTACCTCTTCCCGTAAGGTCAAAGAGGAAAAGGAGACCAGAACTGTTACCATGAACTATCGTGGTATGGTTTACACCAAGCAAGTGGAGGTCGCAAAATGAAGACTACTAATTGGCTACTTGTTATCAAGCAACAAGAGGTCAAGAAGAAGAAACTTCACGACGCTCAACTTTGCTTTGCTGGTCACTGCTCTTCTACTACCAATAGGAGCAGGTAAATGTGGAAGGTCAGATTACATTATGATCAACAAGACCTTCCCGAATACGATCCAGAGAAACACGATCCAGATAAAACCTTCGGGTTCATGACGTATCGTGGAATACACTACGCCAAATGGGTTGACTTAAAATCCAGAGGCACCAAAAATTGGAACGTCAGATAGAGGGGTTGTACCCCTCTTTTTTTATGCTACTATATAAAGTAACCTCTATGGTCCGAACCAATGAAGATCTTTCTCGACAGTAGTAATGTTGATGAAATTCGTGAAGCAGTAGATACTGGTCTCATTGATGGTGTAACCACCAACCCTACACTCATGCTTAGATCAGGCAGGAATCCTGCCGATGTTCTTGCAGAAATCACAGACATGTTCTCATGGAATGCATCTGTTTCAGCAGAAGTATCTGGGGACACCTGGGAAGAGATGCTAGAAATGGCAGACGAGTATATTCAGATTGCTCCCAACATTACGATCAAAGTTCCATGCAACGTTCAAGGATTGAAAGCATGTAAGAACTTATCAGAAGATGATATTCCTACCAACGTAACGCTTGTGTTCTCTGTGGCACAGGCAATCCTTGCCGCTAAGGCAGGTGCTTCATTCGTCTCTCCTTTCGTGGGCAGATGTAATGACAACTCATTCTCAGGTGTTGAACTTGTTCGTGCCATCTCTGGTACATACAAGGCACACGGTGTGAAGACAGAGATTCTTTCAGCATCTCTTCGTGACGTACACCATGTGTCACGTTGCTTCCTCTATGGATCCGACGTAGTGACTCTTCCTCCGAGTGTATTCTGGAAGATGTACGATCATGTTCTCACCAGAGAAGGTCTCGCACAGTTTGAGAAAGACTGGGCACAAGTGGAGAAAGCATATGAACTATGATAAGGTAAAACTAATCGCACATAACCTGAAACTCCTGGCACAGTCTCTCGAAGACGCCATCAAGGAGAATCCAGATTCATACACAACTCCATACGAACCACGTACTAGACTTGGTTATCAGTTGGAGGATGACGACGACGGGTATGCCGATTAGACCACAGTGGAACATAGACCCAGAGTCCCCTATACCTATCCTGACACTCATCTCAGAGATGGAGGGGACCTGTGTCTATCTCGCTGCTCTGGTAGGGACCGAGCACGAGGATTATAAGTATATACGTGCAGCGTGTGATCGTTGGTACAAAGTATACTTCAAAAAGAAGAAAGAGTATGAGACCTCAAAGCGCGAAAGCGAAGGGACGTAGGTTCCAACAATGGGTTAGAGATATGCTCATCGAGCACAGAGGTATTCATCGTGAGGATATTGAATCACGATCCATGGGTGCTGGTGGTGAAGATCTGATCATGGCAAGAGATGCTAGACAGAAGTTCCCATTCAGTATAGAGTGTAAGAACGTAGAGAAATTAAATGTCTACGATGCATACGATCAAGCGTGTGCTAATGCAGGAGACCACACTCCCATCCTCTTCATGAAGAAGAATGGAAAGAAACCTCTTGCTGTTGTTGATGCTGAATGGTTTATTAAACATGTTCACAATCCCGATCGAGAAATTTAGCGTACCCAACTGGGACGTATGGCGTGACAGAATCCTCTCTCAGTGCGACGAGAATAGTCCTCAGGCGATCATTAGCAATGGTAGGGTGTCTCTCCATGAGATGGACACTGATTACCATGACCTAGTTGCTAACAAAGCAATGCCCAAATACTATTGGGATGTGATGGATGCTTGTGCTCCTATCCTAGATCAGATGGCACATGAGACTGGACTCGATATGCAGAGAGTCGTGGCAATGTGGCACCAGACTACTGCCAATGGTAAGTTTCATGGTGTCCACAACCATGGTCCAGTGGGTGTGACTGCTGTGCTGTATGTGCAGTACGATCCCTCAGTACACAAAGCAACAACCTTCATCGCTCCGTTTACAAACTTCATTAACGGAGAGGTCATTGACTTCATTCCTGATGTGCAGGAAGGTGACATTGTATTCTTCCCTTCCTACCTGGCACACCTGCAAGAACCTAACTTCACAGACGTTCCTAGGACCATCATTTCCTTCAACGTGATGGGTAAGGAGATGATCCCACACAAGGTTGTGCCACGGGTCCAGCTGCAACAGCCCCCCTTGACACCCCACTTTCCCTGATATATATTATAAGAGTTCTGAAACATTGAGCGACCCATGGAAGACTATCTGGAAGACTTCTCTTTGCTAGAAGTTTTGATCGATGAACTCCATGAACACTTGGAGGACGGTGCCGAAGTACAGGCACACGCTGTTAATGAGAAGATTAAATCCATCTATGAACTATCGTGATCGTTATGTTACTGTTGATCTGAACGATGAAGAGTTCGATGAGATCAAATCTATCCTCCAACGCTATCAGAACTTTGAGCACACTGAGATCGAGAACGTCCGAGACTGCGAGGTATCCTTCGTAGAAGATCAGACTCTCTATGATCTTATTTTGTCATACGCATCAAGAGTAAACGAGGCAGCAAAGTGGTTCTTCGATATTGACTTCGTAGAACCACTGCAACTCACCAAGTATGAGAAAGGAAACAGCTATGATTGGCACCAAGATGAAAGTGAATGGTCCCGCAACAAGAGAAAAGGTGAAAAGGTTCGTAAGATTTCTTTCACTCTCCTGCTAAACGAGGACTTCCAAGGTGGTTACTTCCACCTTATCAATCAACCAATCGAAATGAAAACAGGTCAGATGATTTTCTTTCACTCAGATGATTACCATAGAGTCGCCCCAGTAGAGGACGGCACACGATATTCTCTCGTTGGATGGGTACAAGGTCCCGCCTGGCGTTGAGTCTCCTGGTCCAGTAGCTCAGTTGGATAGCAGCAACTGCCTTCTAAGCAGTCGGTCGTAGGTTCGAGTCCTACCTGGATCGTTCGGGAGATTAACTCAGCGGTAGAGTGGTTGCCTTACAAGCAATAAGTCACTGGTTCGATCCCAGTATCTCCCACTCGGGCACCTGCCCGACCAACAGTAGAATAGGAGGCGATCATGACGATCCAATCTAAGTTTGCAGACAGTCTGCAAATTCTTCGGGACACTGCCAACGGAAACATCCAGTTGGAAGTACAGTATCCATCTCTCTTCTCACAAGTCTGCCGCTTTTATGAAGATAAAGGAGTCAGGTTCTGGGGGGTAGATATCGAAGAAGATTATGCCTACCTTATTGATCACCTAGTCGCAGACAACGTTCTTGCATAATGAAATTAAACCCAGAGCCAATATTCTACGACGGTCGAGTAGCATATCCCAGAACCGATTTTATCTATACAGAGAAGATTGACGAGGGCATTGTTGACGGCATTACTGATTTTTATCATACTCAAACAATCTTTGAGAAATGGCCTGGGGAAACCATTGACGACAATGGTGGTGGGATGGTAGACCCTAGCATTAAAGATTCCATGGACAATCCTGTCTTCATTGGAATCACTGATACTAGGGTCCGTGATTTCACTGGGGAAGTGAACCGTGTAATGAATAATTATGTGGATCACTTCCCTCTTTGTGCTAAGACAAACATTTGGAAGATGGAAGAGTTCTTCAATCTTCAATACTACAAACCTGGTGGTGGGTATCACATGTGGCATTGTGAACGCCAGTCAAGTAGTCGATCTAATACATATAGACATATGGTATGGATGACATACCTTAATGACGTTCCTGACGGCGGCACCGAGTGGTTCCACCAGGACCTTTACATCCCTGCCGAGAAAGGACTGACAGTAATCTGGCCAGCGGACTGGACCTACCATCATAGAGGTCGCAAATCAGACACATCAGATAAACTAATCGCAACAGGGTGGTATCATTTCCTTTAACCGTGCTATCCTATGCCTAGGTTATCCCACCGATACATGAAACCCATCGTCCTCCTGACCCGCTTCCCTTACCGTTACGTGGAAGCAGGCATCCTTGACAACGGTACACCTGACTATCGCATCCAGAAAGCAGACGAATACACTGGAAAGTACAGGGACATGTACCTCTGCGACAACGCCATGCAGTTAGACACTGCCATGGATGACTTTGAGTACACCAAGTGGCTGGACCCAGAAGGAGTTCCATGCTATATTAAAGAGGAAGTTTCTTCACACGATACTGACCGATGACCCGTAATGTAAAAGTCGAATTCGAGACCGCTGTTCATTCCATGCGGTCTGCTCTTAAAGCAGCACTCGATGACCCTGAGTTTAACCGTGGCACCTTGACTGAGGTGTGGCGAGCATACCTTGGTTGGTTGGCAATCTATGAAGCACTGCCTGCTCCCAAGTCAGAACCTCCTGCCTATGAGTATTTCAACTCCCCTTCTGAGGGACTTGACTTCACTTATGCAGCAGGACCAGTTGATCTGCCTGGTGCCCTAGGTCAGGATGTCATCACATTCAGTTGACAAACCTTAACATTTACTATATAGTTAGTAAGTGTTGCATTTCTTAACAATCATGACAGTCACAACAAACGAGCACGGTCAAAACAACATGTTTGCAGTCGAACCTGCCATGTACATGACCGACGAAGACCGTGCCCGCTACGGTTTTGAATCTCATGCCGAACGTGCTGAGAAACTAAACGGTCGTACTGCTATGCTTGGTTTCGTTGCTGCCGTGGTGTCTTATGCCACCACTGGTAGTCTATTCTTCTTCGGAGCATTCGGATTCTAATGAGCCAAACACTTACACAGGAAAGTCTTGCCAACACCCTAGCCGATCTCGGTTGGGATGTTCGTCACGATGACATCCGCATTGATATTGGTGGCACCTCGGTTTATGAAATCGATGGTGATGGCACCAAGTGGGCACCCTTGAAAGGTACACGTAAGTACAACAAGGATGCCTTCATCGTCATTAAAAATGTAAGTCGTACACCTTTTGAACCATCTAAAATCAATGACACACCTAGTACCTGATGTAACTTTCAAGTATCGCAATGGCGGTGCTTGGGTTGATGTACCCTACGACAAATTGTTTGCTGGCAAGCGTGTCGTAGTCTTCTCACTTCCTGGTGCTTTTACTCCGACATGTAGCAGCAAGCAACTTCCTGGATACGAAGAACTGTACCCTCAGTTCGTTAAGTATGTGGATGATGTCTTCTGCCTCTCTGTGAACGATGCTTTTGTAATGGATGCTTGGTTCAGAGATCAAGAGATCAAGAATGTAAAGTACATTCCTGATGGTAGTGGTGAGTTCACCTATGCCATGGGCATGTCAGTCAACAAAGCAAACCTTGGATTCGGTTTCCGTTCCTGGCGTTATGCTATGGTTGTAAACGATGGAGTAATTGAGCAGATGTTTGAGGAACCTGGCCGAGTGGGTAACTGCCCTGCCGATCCTTATGAAATCAGCACCCCTGAAAACGTACTAAAATGGTTGGAGGAAAACCAATGAACGAAAACGCAGAACGTATTAATGGTTGGGCAGCAATGCTCGGCATCATTGCAGCAATGGGATCCTATGCTGTTACAGGACAACTCATTCCTGGCATCTGGTGATCTAAATATCTGTGCTATAATGCATGGGTATGGAAAGGTACGCACTAGAATTTAACCTGGATGGAAAGTGGATCCGACTAGTCCACTACACCAACCTCAGCAAACACAAGGCAGAGTTCTACATGCATCTCTGCCATGCAATGTGCGAAACCCATGCTACAATGAAACGAGAACTACGTTGTGTATCACTATGAATGAAGATTGGAGATACAACCCTGAGCGCCTGGATGACAGGCGCTTTTGTTTGGCTGCTCTTATTTTGAAGGGAGTACAGGTAGACAGGACTGTCTATGCATTCTGTCACGACTTCACTTCGAGTGGTGCTTGCGAGGGTATGCTTAAAAAGTATGAAGGCAGTCATGCTGATCCTCGTGCCTTCACGGATGTCCATGAGGCATACCTGTCCTACTGCCATGAGACAGGACAGACTAGACCAGAAGATGATCTGGTCTATCCCGACCAAGAAGGGGTTGACACCGAGTGAGGTTTCCCGTATTATAAATACATGAACGGTTACGAAATGTAACGTTCTTCTGCCGCTTGACGGAGACTAGGCAGACCAATCCGTCTCTCATATCCTCGCTAAGGGTGCGAGGAAATAGTAACTCCACCATTTCCCTGATGGTCTTACTTCACGTTAACTCTCAATGGCAAGTTCAACTCTCTCAAATCGTGGTGGCGTATCCACCTGGGAATCATTCTGCGAATGGGTCACAAGCACCAATAACCGTCTGTATGTCGGTTGGTTCGGTGTCCTGATGATTCCGACGCTGCTGGCAGCAACAGTATGTTTCATCACTGCCTTCGTTGCAGCACCCCCCGTCGATATTGACGGCATTCGCGAACCAGTTGCTGGTTCACTCATGTATGGTAACAACATCATCTCTGGTGCTGTTGTTCCCTCTTCTAACGCAATCGGACTTCACTTCTATCCCATCTGGGAAGCAGCCTCTCTCGATGAGTGGTTGTATAACGGTGGTCCTTACCAACTCGTAGTCTTCCACTTCCTCATTGGCGTCTTCTGCTACATGGGTCGTGAGTGGGAATTGTCCTATCGTCTGGGTATGCGCCCTTGGATCTGTGTTGCTTACTCCGCTCCCGTCGCTGCCGCAAGCGCCGTCTTCCTCGTCTACCCCTTTGGTCAAGGTAGTTTTTCTGACGGTATGCCTCTTGGTATCTCTGGTACGTTTAACTACATGCTGGTCTTCCAAGCTGAGCACAATATCCTTATGCATCCGTTCCACATGCTCGGTGTTGCTGGGGTATTCGGTGGATCTCTTTTCTCTGCTATGCATGGAAGTCTCGTTACTTCCTCGCTCGTTCGTGAAACGACTGAGACAGAATCGCAGAACTATGGTTACAAGTTTGGTCAAGAAGAAGAGACCTACAACATCGTGGCAGCTCATGGATACTTCGGTCGCCTGATCTTCCAGTATGCATCCTTCAACAACTCCCGTTCACTGCACTTCTTCCTCGCAGCATGGCCTGTTGTTGGCATCTGGTTCACTGCTCTTGGTGTTAGCACCATGGCATTCAACCTGAACGGTTTCAACTTCAACCAGTCTATCCAAGATAGTCAGGGCAAAGTCCTGAACACCTGGGCTGATGTGCTGAACCGTGCTGGTCTGGGCATGGAAGTGATGCACGAGCGTAATGCTCACAACTTCCCTCTGGATCTTGCTGCTGCTGAGTCCACTCCTGTGGCACTCACCGCACCTGCTATCGGTTGATAGTATACTCAACCCAACCCAAGGGTCCTTCGGGACCCTTTCTTTTTCTCCAACAATGTAAAGTTATGCTAACTTCGGAGACACCTTTCAAACTTGCCGAGATCATTCAAGATACTTGGCCGCAACTGTACTACTTAAAGGATAGAAAAGATGGTCGCTTCAACTCTCAGTCCCCCAAGGAGGGGGTGGTTCGATGTCCTTGATGACTGGCTTAAACGGGATCGCTTTGTATTTGTGGGCTGGTCTGGACTTCTTCTTTTTCCCACTGCTTATCTTGCAATCGGTGGCTGGCTTACGGGCACGACATTTGTCACAAGTTGGTTCACCCACGGACTTGCAAGTTCGTACCTTGAAGGTGCTAATTTCCTTACAGCGGCTGTGTCAACGCCTGCTGATGCTATGGGTCATTCTCTTCTTCTACTTTGGGGTCCTGAGTCTCAGGGGGACATTATCAGGTGGTTCCAACTTGGAGGACTCTGGAATTTTGTGGCGCTCCACGGAGCCTTTGCTCTCATAGGATTTATGCTTCGGCAGTTTGAAATCAGTCGTCTCGTAGGGATTAGACCGTACAATGCAATCGCTTTCTCTGGTCCTATCGCTGTGTTTGTCAGCGTGTTCCTCATCTATCCTCTTGGGCAGTCAAGTTGGTTCTTCGCACCTTCCTTTGGAGTTGCAGCAATCTTCCGCTTCCTGCTCTTCCTGCAAGGGTTCCACAACTGGACCTTGAATCCCTTCCATATGATGGGTGTAGCAGGTATCCTGGGTGGTGCATTGCTCTCTGCTATTCATGGTGTTACAGTAGAGAACACTCTGTATCAAGATGGTGAACAAGCAAACACTTTTAAGGCATTCGACTCTACCCAAGAAGAAGAAACGTACTCTATGGTCACTGCCAACCGTTTCTGGTCTCAGATCTTTGGTATTGCTTTCAGCAATAAGCGTTGGTTGCACTTCTTTATGCTTTTCGTTCCTGTTATGGGACTTTGGACAAGTTCTATTGGTATCATCGGTCTCGCACTCAATCTTCGTGCTTATGATTTTGTGTCTCAGGAAGTTAGAGCGGCAGAGGATCCAGAGTTTGAAACGTTCTATACGAAAAACATCCTCCTCAATGAAGGACTCCGTGCCTGGATGGCTCCAATAGACCAACCACACGAGCAGTTTGTATTTCCAGAAGAAGTCTTGCCCCGAGGCAACGCACTGTAATATACAAGAGGGGTTGACACCCCTCTTTTTTTATGTTATAACTAATAGTGTTCACACATCAAGTGAACTGTTCACCTCCCACGACCGTTTATTGGAAGTGGTTAACGTACTTACACCGAGGTCCTTATGACTGTTACACGTAGCGATGGAACTCTTGTTCCAGAAATGCCCATTAGAGAAAGTGGTATCATCAATTCATATTGGATGACATATGATGACTTTGCTGCACTCCTAGAAGTATTCTGTCAACGGAATACAGAAGGTCGTTTGAGTAAAGCACAGAAACATCTTTCTACTCTGATCCCCGAGCACTGTGTTGTCTTCCTTGCCAAACTCACCGAACCAGGTGAAGTTTATGGTAAAAAGTATCCTGCTGGATTCAGATGGAGGATTGATTCTAACACCCGAGCATTGAACTGGGAACGAGCAGGGTCTGATTGTATTCCCAAAGATGTATTTGTAATTGAGTATGCGTTTGAGGATCCTGATCGGATTCGTCAATCGTATAATACTTTTGATTCTCCTGATAGTGTAGAAAGAAACCAAGAGAAATTCTATGGTATTATTTCTGGAATGTATAACTATCAACCCACGTCAACTAAACTGATTAAGGGTCAGATTATTTCTGCTTTGAACAAAGCATGTCACTTCTATTTCCCTGACGTTTGGAATCAAGGTACTGTAAAAGCAGCAGAACTTCCTGGTCAGGTTGGTGCCTTCCTTGAAGAGATCAAAGCACTTGACTGTGTGATGAAGGATGCTTCTTCTTGGGATCAAGCACTTGTTTGTGCTGGTCTTATGGCACTCAAAAAGTATGGCACTCGTAATCAAAAACTCCTGGATGGTTTGCAGGACATTAATGACAAGGCAGCGAACACCCGAGGTAAAGACTGGGATGGTATTTCTCACATCGTAGATGAGTGGAAGACCAGTAAGATCTTTGCTTCCAAGGAGACTCTTTGGCACAAGGAGAATGGTTTGAATCGTACAGTATCTTACTGCTGTTACTGGATCGATAAGTACATGAAGGATGAGACTGGTAGTAAGTTTGGTAAGGGTTGGGATAAGGTAGCATTCCAATACAAAGACCAGACAGTTACAGCTTTGAATCATCTGCTTTTGGTCTAAATAGTTTATATCGTCGCCGCTAAAATACTATTGGCAAAATCCAATGGTATGTGCTATCATCAGAGGGTCTTAGGACCCTCTTTTTTATGCTCAAATATATCCTACCTGCTCTACTGCTGGGAGCACCAGCAATGGCAGAACCCACTAAGGGATACTACACCATGGATGCCATGGGTTGTATGCTCCTGAAAGAATGCACCAAAGATGTAGAACGCATCTACTCATCTGGTGACCTTCGTGCTGCATTTCCTAATTCCGATTGGGATGCAGTTGCTAATGAATTTGACAAGATCATGGTTGCTTTCGGGCAGATTGGTGTACATGTTCACCTTGCTGATGAAAAATATTTTCCAGTAGGACATCGTGGTGTGTACCATACAGTGAGTAATCACTTTTATCTCAACAGGACATATGTACATCGTCCTCATATTCTGATGAGTGTTGTCCGCCATGAAGGATGGCACGCTGCACAAGATTGTATG
>Ga0129351_1000058_pt1 | contig 33524 bp, 46 predicted proteins | sample CPBDNA_8_FD_94423 | JGI IMG/M metagenome (GOLD analysis project Ga0129351, IMG submission 94423) | Freshwater to marine salinity gradient microbial communities from Chesapeake Bay, USA - CPBay_Sum_27_0.2_DNA | ecosystem: Environmental > Aquatic > Marine > Coastal | place: USA: Chesapeake Bay... | reverse complement strand
TCACAATCGATGCCTGGGATATCGCCCCTTGTGGGGATCTTGATATGATGCGAGATGGGTGGCTGCCAGCGCATACTGCCCCACACATCTTCGGGAAAAAGTTCTTGCCATGTTTTGATAGTTGTCGTGCGCAGCTCGGGGTATGTATTTCTGACGATAACGAAACGCGAATAACGGATACCATCTCTAGGACTAGGCTTTTGCTTTACGGCCCTTAACATTACCTCGGCTGCACAACCATAGGACTTACCAGATCCTACCGGACCCATCAACCCCCTAATGAAACTTTGATCATGTAAAAACTTCCAAACAGTCGGACTGTTCTCAAAGTTTAAATCAAGACTCGGTATTCCGCTCATTTTTGTCCTGCAATGTTTCTTGGCTTATTTGTGTTATTGATCTCAGAGCTTCCTCAAGAGATTTAATTCTTTGTTCCAGCATAAGAACTGCTACCTGAAGCCTAGCCAAGTCCGTCATAATTAAACTCTCCATCTAGCCCTTTACGAGCTAACATTGCGTAAAACTGCACTCCATCACTAGCTAATGCAACACGTTCTATTTCTTCTAATGCAGCCTCCAGGCATTTTATTCTATGAGAAAAGTATTCTGCACTATATTTAATACTAGATGATAATGGCATTTCGTCATTTATCGTTATCATTAATTACCTCCGCATACTCTGTGGTCTGCGGCCCTTTCATGTTTATTCCTACTATGGATGGCTTGTCACTTTCCTGATCCGGAGCATCAAGCCAACCAGCTGCTTTTGCCAGCACTCTCAGCACCGAAACCTTGTCGTGCATCTCGATTGCTACCCGACCATCCGGCATAGGCGTTATTTTTTTGATAGCCCTCAACGCATAGTCCGGAATGTCCTTCGGATCTTTCATTGTGCCATCTAAATTCATAATCTCAGTAATTGAAGTCGTACCCAGGGCAATCAACTCCTGGGCAACAACCTCTTTGTTACTTTCTAACGTGGCACTCGTTCTGACCCTTTTCTGTGTAACTCGTACACCACCAAACCGACCAATAGGAGTTTGCCGCGTTCTAGCCATTATCTATACAGACTTTTAGACTCGATAGGGGTGTAATTAACTTTATAAATTGTTGCCCTACCGTTATAAGCTCGCTTTATTCTTTCTCTCATAGCCGGACCATCTCTATCTGAAACAACGTGCTGTATTTTTTCTTTACCAACCAAAACATGAACAGAATTTTTCATGTTACGATTATACAATCTATCTATCTTATCTTCATAATATGACATTTTATTTCCTTCCTAAAATGGTATCTCATCATCAAAATTATCAGAGCTGTTATTTTGCGGAGAAGATTGGCCGCCCGACTTACCCTTATCGTCCATCGGAAACAAACTTAACCAGATCTCAGCTTCCTGGTTAGGAATAGGCAACGCATTTAACTTAATACGCATACCCTTACTATCCTCAAAAGCTATACCTAATTTTACCCAATCAGATTTCTCAGGATCATTTCTACGTTTCTGACCCTGCACAACATTAAACATTTTTTTCATTTACTCGTCCTTCCTAAATAGTAAACGTTATCGAGTTGGCGGCGCTCCAAAATCTCCTCTTGCGCCCCTTGTTATTTTAAGAGATCCACCGACCGATTTTGAAGCTTTTTTCTTTTTAAGAGTTTTCTTAGCCCCAGCTTGCATAGAAGCTCTACCCATAAACTTCATACGTTCTCTTTGGATCTGTTGAAACCTATTCTTGATCCTTTCCTGGACAGCCTGAGATGCAGCTGGCGCAATATAATCCATGCCCATTTGCATTGTGCGTATAGCAGTCCCAAACATTTTTCTGGGCGTATCTTCTTTTTTAACAGGTATCAACTTAATCCTACTGTCTTTTACCTTTAGATCCACCAAGTCAGAATTTAGAGCATCAATCATATTCCTGATCTTTTTAGAATAAGCTTCTGTTTCTAATTTTGCTTTTTCAAGGTTGGGTTGTTTAGCCATAATAAACTCCGCAGTTTTTTTTGGTATCGCACGGTTTTGACAAAAAATCCAGAAAATATTTTTGTGGTACCCCCATATGTAAGCGCAGCCCCAGGGGGGCAAGGGTATGCCACTAGATGTTGTGCCTGACAGCTGTTTAGACACAATGCACTAGCAATTTAAGCAGTCTTGCCTATGCCGTTATAGTCTTTTGTTGTTAGCTATCCCCTTTATTATATTGTTGGCTTTGCTATCCTTAGACTTTCCGAGCGCCTTTGACACTGGAACCTGGAAGTAACCAATACTCCTAGCCATATCACGGCGGTTCTTGTAGCAGTATTCAGCATGATTTTTAAGTATTCCTGACCATTCTTCCATTGATAGACCGTCTTTAATCCAATGAGATACAGTCTGAATATCTCTCTCATTAATCTGTCGTGGTGTTCCATAACTTTCACATATCCTGAGAAACAAAGTACAAAACCGTCTAGCATCATTATATATATTATTAATATTATTCGTTATATTGTTCTCGTTTGTGTTACCTCTGGAAGTAACAGGTACGTGTGACCTCTGGAGGTAACAGGTGGTTGAGTTATCCACAGGCTTTAAACCTTGTTTTTCTCTTGCCTTATTATAATTAAACAGCTGTTCATTTCTTGCCTGTTCTCGCTGTTCTTCAATCCTGATTTGTTCGCCAGCTGTTAAGTTTGCTTTGGCTTCGTTTAAGTCTTTTGGCGCTCGCTTGAATACAACTCTTAAACTGTCACTCTTTTGATGTTTGCTAAACTTCTTGGCTTTTTCTAAATAGCCAAATTCAATAAGCTTCTTTATTTGGCGTGTTACGGCTGTTCTACTGATACCCATATCTCGGGCTATTCTACCTTGTGAAACCCAAGTAACACCCAATTGATCTGTATAAGTACAAAGAACACATAAAACACTCAATGCAGCTGTACCATGTAGGCGCGTGTCTCTTGCCGCGTCAAACGGTAAAACCGAATAGTTTCTTAAATCTTCGTTCTTTTTACGAGGTACTAACATTTAATCCCATTCAAGTGTTATAATTACCATTGGGTCACCGTATCTTTTCAATGCCGTGATACTGTAAACTTGGCTATCATTCTCAATCATTACGCCGTTTCTCTGTATTGCGTCGAGAATACATTTTACATAATTATCTAGGTCACCCCTTTTGGGGTGCTCTTTGCCTACTACACAGGCCGCTGTGCGCTTCTTAGAGTATGATTTCGGTATTGCAAACTGGCATAGAATAGAAACCTTACAAGGTGCGGTAATTGGATCAAGTCCTAATTCTACCATTTTATCTGATGCGGCAGCCGCTAGTTTAAATTCATAATCTCGTGTTTTCTTTGGCGTGTATGCCCTGCCTTGTCTGGTAAATCTTGGGCGTCCCTTGCCAACTGGTTCGCCCTTCATCCATAAATCAATCCTTTTCATGATTTGTTAACCAGTCTTTAATTTCCTGTTTAAAATCGTCTGTGCTTGCCTCAATCGGAAATGGAGCCGGAGCCAGTGTTACAGATTGCGCAGGGATATGATCTTTAATCAAATCACTGATTATCAATGCCTGTGATTGTTTGGTTTTGTTGCTGTAATCAATTAACCGTTGCTTACTTGTTGACGGTATTCTGACTGTAAAATTCACCAAGTTTTCATTTTTTTTATTTCTTTGTTTCCTTTTTTTCATAGCAAAAACGCTCCTATGTAAAAATAATTATGTGCTACCACTTGACTTATATTGTGGTATCACTTAGTTATCAATATGTGATTTGTTAGTTTACAAGGAAGGATAAAACAAAATGTTAAGCCAAGAAGCAAAAGAAATTGAACAGGAAATAATGATTGATATCAAGCGTCAGCAAAAAACTTTGTGCCAATCTAAAGCTTACTTTACTTTAGTTCAATTAGCAGCAGAAGCAAAAGCAAAAAACGTAGATAAGAAAATCATTGACGTTCTTGAAACCGCTGAAAGAGAAATATTGGGGCTTCTATAGCCCCACAACTTTAATAATCATTTTTATAGGAAGGACAAAGCAAAATGAAAGATACAACAACAGCAAAAATTGAAGACGGTCATTTTATTATATCAAGTGATCTACTAGGTGAGCTTAGAGTTCGCTTTGGTGAAAGCACCGACACAATATCTGCTAATCGTTCGTTACCGTGGCACAACACCGGAAGCAGAGCGATAAAAAACGCGATTGATAAAATAAGAGAAGCACAACCATCTTTATATATTTATTTACCGTATAACGCCGACGCCATTACAATTAATGGAATTGCTTATCATAACTTTAGCTTTGAAGTTAAGAAGTTTAGCCACCGTGACGAATTAAGCGTATATGTAAGCGGTCAAAGGGTTGGCGGTTTTTGGAATGATGGCATTACAGATGCGGCACGAAAAATAATTCAAAATCATATTAACGATTTATTTTATGATATGTTTGATAGTTTAGCCGCAGACTGTCGCAAGCTTGCGATAAATACTTATGCAGAACAAACCTCAAACGCCCTTATTGAAGCGGCAAAAAATATAAAAATTACTCAAAAATTTCTAAAAACAATTCATATAGATATGAGGTTCACACAATGAGCAATAAACATGCAGATAAATTATTTCATGAAGCGATTGACTGGATGCAGGAGTACACCGAAAAAAATAAGGAAGCTGGGGTTTTGTGTCCAATCAGCATAGCAAGGGCGCTTGGTATGTATATTTACCATACGTCACCAGATGACCTCAAAGGGCAAGCAATAAGTGTGACAATGCAAGAAATGTGTGAAGCGTTTAACAGTAACTTTGAATATGAAGCGGAGCAAGTATCATGAGAGATTGGATTGAGGGTATCATCGGAGCGGTTTGTTTATTTGGCACGTTCTATATGTGGTTTGTTATTGCAGGGGTTTTATAATGGACAAGGAAGAATTGATAGCGCTGATACATAGCGCACTGAAGCCAACTAGCATTGATTGCGAAAGGCTTACAGACTTTGAGCAAGATAACGATGAAATAGTAATGAGATTTTTTGGACTAGAGGAGGAAGAAGAAAATGATTGATCAAGTAGAAATTAAAAAAATGCACCACCGCAACGGACCCGACACGGAAGTTGCGGCAGCGCTCAAGGTGGCTCCGAGGGTAACAGGGAGGAGGTTACTAATTCTCTGCGGTTTGGCACAGCTGGATCGAGCTGTAACAGGCAGTGAAATAGCAGAGAACCTCGGGCTATCTATTCTAAGTGTAAGGCCGCGCCTCACAGAATTACAAGAATTAAATTGTATTCTTGATACAGAAGTTAGGCGCAAGAATGAATTTGGCAACACTGAAATAGTTTGGCAGATAACAGAGAAGGGATGGAAATATGTTTATTAAGTATGATGAAATAAGGCGCTTGGCTGATAGTATCAGAGAGATTTGTGGAGATGATGAAGACACTCTTCTTGATACATTGGACGGAGAAACGGACGCGGTTGATGTCTTAGCAAAGCTCATTCAAGAACGGCTTGAAGTGTTGGGCTTTGAGGCCACAAACAAAGAGCTTGCCGAACAATACAAAAGACGAGCTGATAAAATGGCAAGTAAAGCGGACGCTATAAACCAACAAATGAGACACTTACTCAATGCGATGGGCGTAAAGAAAGTAAACCACGCACTAGCAACGGTAAGCATAACAAAGCCTCGATGGTCAGTTGAGGTAGTTGATGAGGCACAAGTGCCAACGCAACTAAAGATAACGACAACGAAACCTGATCTAAGAGCAATCAAAAAGATTTTAGATGATGGTGAACCAGTGCCAGGGTGCCGACCCAAGACTGGCAACGAAGGCATAACAGTGAGGATTAAATAATGAGTAAACTAATAGAAGCAATGAAGCACGTTAACGATCTAAATAAGAAAGTTGGCGTTTCACAAAGAGGTGGCAAAAAATATACTGAGGTTTTTGTCAGGGTAGAACAATTTAGAATGGCCTTTGGTGAAACAATGGGTATCGATACAGAGATACTTGTTGATGATGGGCAACGTGTAGTTATCAAAGCAATCGTTACACATGAAGGAAACATCGTAGGCTCAGGCATGGCTGAGGAGATCAGAGGAAGCTCAAGGGTTAACCAAACGTCAGCCATTGAGAATTGTGAGACTTCAGCTATTGGACGCGCTCTAGCCTCGTTAGGTTTGCATGGTGGTAGCTATGCAAGTGCTAATGAGATTGCAGCTGTGCAACGCAAAGAAAAAGCAATGGAAGAACAGAAGCAACCTGAACCTAAAGCGCAGCACGAGAAGTCACAAATAGATGTAAGCGTACACCCACAGGAAATAGAAGAGCCAGAGGAACCCAAAGAAGGTTGGCGCTTAGTTTATCACAATGGAGAGTTTAAAGACATTCTCAGCACAGCTGGAATGTTTACTTCCGAGTTGGTCAAGATGGTCAAACTATACCAGGAAAAGAAACGCCCAAAGAAGCAACAGCTTGAAATTGTTATAGCTAACTTTGAAAACTTGGACAAGCTAAGCGAGACAGCCAGGCATACAGTTGAGATAAGTCTGAAGGGTTTACTTGATCTAACCGATCTCAGCAAAGACGCACTCGACTTTGAGTGGAACAATCTACAGAAACAGGTGAAGTAATGGAATATAAAATAGAGAAGAATATACCCATGCCAAATAGAAATAAAATGCGTGAGGTTGCATCTAAAATGGATGTTAAAGACAGTGTATTTTTTGAAGGATCAAAAGGAAGATCAAAAGGATCTAACCTTTGCGTTAATCTGCAAACGCTTGGACGGCAAGGTCGCTGTAGAAAGGTTGAAAATGGATATCGTGTTTGGAGAACAAAGTAATGACTGGATGGAAAGAGCTATTGATTAAACAAGAATTGGAGAGAGCCGGATATATCCAGGCTCTAGCCAAGCAAGACATATCTCGCAATCAAGGAGCTAGAAAGTTAAACATATCTCTTACTTATCTTTCAAAGCTCGTTAATAAATACGGTATCAATTGGCCAGCCCGACATGGACAAGGTATCGGAGTGAACAAAGTCAAAGGTGGTGTTGCTGAATACATCAAGCTTGCAAAGAAGGGTTACTCCAAAGCGGAGGCCGCAAGGGAGTTAGATGTTTCGTTCAATACTGTGTGTTCTGTAGCAAAAAACAATAAGATAAAGTTTGTAGATGGTAGAACAAAAGGTGGGCTACGAAGCCCCAAACTATCCTAAAGCTTATTACTTTTTCTTAGCAGCCATCATTTTTTTCATGGCTGCTTTTTTTAATTTAGGATCTTTCTTTGCAGCTTTTGAAGGCCGACCAACTTTAGACCCGTAAGTTCCTTTTCCATATGGCATTTAACTTCTCCTAAATAAATCACCGTCTGCTTTTTTAACTGTTGCCTTGCCCTTGGCATGAGCTTTTAACCTGGCAACAGCCCATTGATGAGCCGACATTTTCGGCCTCGAACCGCTTGAGTAATACGCACCCAAGCCACGCTTGTATATCTTTTCTGCTCGAGCAGCTCCAAACATTTTCTTATACTTATCAGGTGCAGCCATTACCTTTTGCTCCTCTGTTTGCTGATCCGATCCATCATGGCCGGAGTAAGTTTCCCCATCTTGTAAAGCGCCCTGGTGCGAAGGATCTCTCGCCTGGTAGCATCTGGGTTTTTAGATCCGCTTACATACTTCTTTGGTATGCCAGACTTCTTGTCCTTTGGAACTGGTGCAAACCTACGCTTCATTAGCCATCTCCAGAGCTGCCTTCAATGTTTCCTGATTGCGTCTAGTCCAGCCCTTGCCGAATGTATCAAACGTCTTGAGCCGTTCATAAAACTTCTGACGCTGTTCGTACAAGTATTGAATGATATTGCCTGGATCATTCTCAGCAATTAACGTCAGGCTCTTTGGTCCTATGGCACCGTCTTGAGCGGCCCCAATGTAGCGTTGCATAACCTTTGCTGGGCGTCCGGTTCCGCTGTTTACCCCCCAATCAAATGCTGCGAAGTCCAGACCGCTAGGTAAATCATCACCCCTTAACTTATCCCAATAATTTTTCTTGTAGATCGGAGCTACATCTTCATGTGTCAGATCTTTCATCTCTTCAATCGATACTTCCCGACCTACCCACTTCTCATAAACTGCTTTGGTAACACCGAGATTTGTAATACCTCCAGGATCTTTTGGATGATTTACGAAGCCCCCTTCGTGATGCAATAACATCTCTAATGATTTCTCAAAGTTGTCTTTCATTTTTTGCCTCCGAAAAATTTAGTAGCCGCTCTCACACCGAAAGAGGCTGATACGATTACTCCTAAGGTGTATTGATAGTAGCTCGGCATAGCCTCCAAAGCAGCGAAGCCTTCCGACACTATGCCTCTTCCCCAATCCCCACAGAAGGCGAGTATCAAAGGTATGCTAAACAAGATTGTTAACCACTCGTCTTTCCAGGAGTTAGCGCTGGCGTTAGCCATGATGCGATCCCACTCGGCCTCGCTCGTAGCGGCTGACACCATTATGGCAGCTTCCGCTTCTGCTTTAGCAACCTTAACTTTATTTTGTGCAGCCTTCTCTTCAACCTTACCACTCAGCCAAGTGCCAGCCAGCTGAGATATCGGTCCTAATAATTGTCCGATCATTATTCTTTACCACCCATGTTTGTAAAACCGTAATAGCTTGCAACGATTGCAGCTATCGAAACGTAATAAATATTACTCATGCTGGACAACATCACCGAGGCTTGCGGCAGCTCCATCCATTCTGTGAAAACTACACCGAAGGGAAACAATAACATTCCTGTCAGACTAAACCAGGCCATACGTCTTTGTGCATCTCTCTTGGCGTCCTGGTCAACCATAATCCTACGCCTGTCTTCGAGCATAATCTCACGTTCTTCGGGATCTATCTTTCCATTGTCATTTAAATCATACTTAGCTTTCGGCATCTAAAAATCCTCTTGCAACTCTAAGATCACTCGTTTGTATAACTACTTTACCATCTTCTGCGTACACGACAAACCTATTTCTCTTTACCTCGACTATCCTCATCTAACAAAATACATTCTAAAATCATATCATTGGAAGTAACTAAGACTTTAGCCTTGTCTCTCTCAACTACACAAGCCTCCTGGTCAGGGTAAGTATCCAGCAAATAATATTGCAAATGATCTGTTCGAACAAAGTGAAACCAAACTAAAGCATACATTACCACGGCATATAATCCCTTATGTCTAGCCACCCCATATAATGCAGATAGGCCGTAGAGCCAACAAAAGAGGCTGTAAGAAGCACAATGATTGCAGCTATGGTAAATGCAAAATCAGCCCTTTCTTGCGCCTCACGCTTCGCTAGACGCTCTGCTTCACGTTTTTCTGCTAAAATTTCTCTACGGATCTTTAATAAAGTATTCCAATGTGACGGGCCTAATCCACTTTGCCTTGTATCACACACCCACTCCTTGAGTTCCTGTTCAGCTTGAGCAGCCTGAATTTCAGCGGACCACCGCTCATAAGCTGCACTATTTACGTCTGTAGTGGTAACACCTTTTTTTTGTAGTTTCTTTTTAGCATTATCAGTTGCATCAAAAAACTGACCTATTTCCTTGCTAAGTGAAGCTAATGATCGGCCTGTGCTGACACCAACCTTGATTGCGCCAAGTATGCTCAAGGGGTCCATTGCTACATTCCATCGTTTTTAGTATACTGCATCGTTTTTTCTATAACCGCTATTCGTGATTGCAGTTTTATTATTTCCATCATGTGCGCCGCCATGCCGCCCAAGTCTTCATTTATAACGTCTATATCTTCCCAAATTTCATTGTCTGCTTCTTCCATTTCGTCATAAAATTCGGCAAGTATGTCGATAATTTCTTGTAAATCCTCTTGGTTTTTTTGCACATCTCTGATCAAGTTTGTTCGATCTGTAGCATTATTTTCTATTGTAAGTGTGTTTACTTGGTCTGTAAGCCCCTCAATGATTGACGCTTGCTGAGAAGCATACCAGATACCGCCACCCACAGTAGATACAATAGCCACAACCGCACTAGCAGCAACGGCAATATTTACCTTGGGCAGATCCATCAATCAGGCCAATCTGCTATGGGTGGGTTGCCTGTTGGGTTGCCATCGCTATCTACTGGTGTGTCAAACAAAGCCATAAATGCAGCATGATCAGATGCATTTGTTATTGATGTCTCGATTGTGTTTGAAGCAGTGCGTATAGCTGCTCGATCTGTAGAGATTTGGCTAGGCACAGAATAATCAGCTACCTCAGACGCTTTGACTACCATCCAATCAGTAGGCTGTAGCAATCCATTAGCTTGATCCTTGATGATAGCTTTCCATGTAGATTTTAAGCCAAGTGTCACTAGCTGATCGCCATTCTCATCGAGTACAGCATTCCCATCTTCATCAACAGAATTAACATCATCCAGAGCTTTGGGTGTATCAGCATCCCAGTAGAAACGATCATCATATGGGGCTGGATCAGCTTCCCATGTCAAACCCTTTGCTGCTTTTTCATCAGCCGACCAGCTGTTCCAGTTATATGGATGTTTAATATCATAGTTGTCAGTCCAAGATTGACCAACTTTTATAACTCGTCCACTATATTTCCAAGGCATTGATCTCTCCTATCGTGCGTTTGCGTATTTAAAAGGTTGTTCTGCGAAGGCCATGTAATAATGAGTAAATCCGCTTGTGTTATCATTACTGCTTTCTCGCCATTTGAAACCATTACTGTAAAAGTCAATCCTATCGGTTCCCGTATTTTCAGTAAGGGTTGCACCTGGGTACAATATTCCTTGAACGGCATTGTCGGGATCTCTTGCAGCATCGTAGACTGTCCAATTTGCTGTGCTGTTTTGTTTGATTAATACATATGCTGGCCTAAAACCAGTATAGACAAATGATCCGTTTGCTGAACCGTTTCCTTTGTATTTACCAAATTTGCTGTAACCTTCTTTTTCAGTAAAACAATACATAACATAACTATCACCAGTATCATTTACATTATTCCAAGACGGAAGGCCTACAGTCGAAGCATTTTGACTAACAGTAAAAGACGCAGAAGGACTAGAGCTTGCGTTGGTTAAATTTAAATACAGCTGATCATCACTACCATCTTCCATATCGTGTGTAAAAATCCAGTTGTCTGAAAAGTTTCTAGGTTTAATAATCGTCACATTAGGTGCCTTACTTAGACCATGACCGACTGTAGCTGTTGCTCCTGTTCCTGTATAAGTAGCGATACTAAACCCAGCATCCTCATTTACAGAAACAGTGCTTGTTATTGATCCGTCTGTATTACTTTCACCAGCACCATTAGCTTTCCAATTCCATGCAATATAACTTTCTGAACTTTTATTTCTGTTGTTATTTGTTGACGAGCCTTCAGTAATTGTAAATCCATCTGACGTAAAAGCAGTTAGATTCCCATTAGATCCAAGAGTATCAAACTCTGCATCAGCTCGATTAGAATAAAGCGTTCTTAATGCGTCTGAGCCAGCACCTCTAACAGCATCAGAAAGCCAATGGTTTGTATCATATCCAGTATTAGCAGATCTTGCTTTAGTCCACACCCAATCAGGCTGAAACCCAACTCCAGTTATAGATCTTGATGATGCTCCATTACCAGTCCACAACACAGTATTAAAATATTTTGTTGGGTTATCGCCAGCATTAGGATCAATAGCTGGATTAGGTAAATTAGTATTGCAAAGAGCTAAGTATCCTGAAGGCGGTGAATAAAAGAAGTCACCCTGTTGATTGCTATCTTTGTTACCTTGAGCAACTTTAAATCCATTGAAAGAACTATCCTGTCCAAAGTTTATTGTCGAAGTAGAACTTGTTCCATAGGGGCAAGATACTGCACGATATGTACCAGATAATCCTGTGAACTGTGCGCCAGCTGAAGAATTGTTTTTATAAATATCTAACGTACCGTTATCCATATCTAAGGCAAAACCTAGAATATCACCAGTGGTGTATGTGGAATAGGTAGCAACTGGTGTACCACCATTAGCTCTATAGATAGCTCCTGTGTTTCTATACCCTACTTCATCAGCATAACTGCCAGGATAAATATCCGCAAAAAATGTTGTGTATCCATTCCCTCGAACATCTGGGACAATGCCATGCATTTGCGTTGTTCCAACAGCTTGAACATAGATTTCCCAATACCATTTGCCTGAGGACATATACATTGTGTTACCTAATGGCGACCAAGCAGAAGCAGCAGAAGTCACTCTTAGATTACCATAGGCTTCATTAACAAATCCTGATGTAGTTGCTTCAGGGTGATATGTTGAAAAGTTATTTGTTGGCGTATCGGGAAGAAGATCTTTGTGACTTATAAAACTTTGATCAAAATCATTACCATTACCAGATGCATCGGAAGTAAAGACTGCATCTCTTGTGTCTGCTATAGCTAAATAAATATAGGTATCACCGCTTGCATTAGTGTCATTATCTGATCCGTTTATTGTAAAACCATCAGACGTAAATGATGGCTCTCTATCGGTTTTTGTTTCTTCTGGTCCTGATATATCCCACTTTAAGACTTGGTTAGCAGGTTGATTTAAACCACCACTATCTCTAACGGCATCCCAAGCAGTCCATGATGTACCTGCTCTATCCGCATTTTTAATCATAAGAAATGCTGGCTTAAAACCTAAACCAGTAATAGCCAATCCAGATGACCCAGTACCCTCGTAGCTTCCTGCTTTCTGATACCCGTCTACGTCTGCAAAACAATAAGCTATATTTGTTATTCCTGTCGTTCCAGTATATGTTGGATTAAAGACAGTTGAATTAACGGTATTAAATAAATTAGTCGCAGAAGCTTGGGCGTCACCCAAATCTACACGCATATATTTACCAGTACCCATTCCCGTATGATAAACATACCAGTTTTCTGTTGTGCTTGTAGCTTTTACTATGATCATGCTTGGCGTTGTGTCAAGTCCGTGACCTACTCTTGTTGAGCTGCTAGAAGAAGTATTAGTAAATTGAACAATACTAAACCCATAGTCCTGATTGGCTTTAACAGTAGAGGTTATTGTTCCATCTGTGTTACTTGCAGAACTTCCTGTTCCTGCATCCCAGCACCACGCTACATATTTATCAAAGTTAGCATTTGTTCCTGTTGAGCTACTATATTTAACAGTAAAACCATCAGCATTAAATGAAGACATTCTACCTGTTGATGTATAATCTGTTTCAGCATTGGTAGCGTCAGCAAACAACGCTTTATCTGCACCTCGTATAGTGTCAAATAAATAATGGCTTTGTGTTTCATCTCTGTTTTTAATCCAAACTAAATCTGGGCTAAACCCAACACCCTCTACGCTTTGAGTGTCGTTGTTACCAACATAACGAACAGTGTTAAAACCACTAGCTGAAGTTGTTTGTTTAAATGGTAAATAAAAACCGTTTGTTCCAAACGTTAAAGTAGAAGTATCTTTAGCAACCCAAATACCCTCTTTAAATTCACCAAAGCTCGAGGCTGTTAAAGCACTGCCATCTATAAAATTTACTTCTGCTAAATAACCATCAAAAAAAGCAGCAGCAGTATTTGTAGGTTGCCCACCCAAAACATGTAAGTGTGTAGCATTTACAAAAGTATCTAAATTAAGACTTGGATTATTTGTTGTAGAAAAACTTGTTTGCTCTACACCATTTATATAAACTTTAACTCTATCTCCAGCCGTTGAATTTGTTGTATCAATAGCAACAACAAGATGATACCAAGAAGAAGTATCTCTCATCTTTGCTGATAGTGTTCTTAAATATGTTCCATTATTATAGATGCTTATTCGATCATTAGCAGCAAAATAACTAATGTGAAAAGTAGAAGTTGAGTTCCAAAGATCATTAGTATTTCCAGCGGCAAACAAAATACCATAGTTAGCTATGTCACTTCGTTTAAACCATCCACTCCAAGTAAACGTCTTACGATTGCCAGTGCTTGCTGGTGTTCTAAAAAAGTGACCAAGCCCTCCGTTATCAAGTCTAACAGAGGTTTCTATTTCATGAGGATAAAACCCACCGCTTGCATACATCCATTGTTGTGAACCAAATGCACCTGACATATATTTCCCCTATGCAAACGCTAACTGTGGTGAGCCTAATAAAATACGACCATCAGCCATAGTTACATATGGCACTATATCCGTTGTGCTAGCAGCTGAAGAAAGCGTTAATCCAGCTGCCGCTGGTGTTTCATAATCTGTGCCTAGACTAACTGTCCGACTTCCAGTGCCATCTTGTATAAACACTATAAAACCAGACTGCCCCACAATCTCAGTTGTAGGATTTACCAAGGTAACATTGCCAGTCAAAGTCAGAACAAAGTTTTGATTAGCACTGAAGTCTAATGTCAAATTGCCAGTAGCGGCTGTGTTTGTTTCTGTACCAGCAACCGCTGTTGTTGCAGTGATTGCCTTGGCTGGCTCTGTACCTATGTATCTAAATGGCATTAAGTTCTCTCCATTATGCTAAGAAGAGCGTCCGCACTAATTGGTGCGCTGCTTTGAACTGTAACCGTATCAGTAGCCACAAGATTTATTCTACTACCATCCAGCAAATCTAAACCTGAGTTTACTGGTATAGAAGCATCTTTGACTAGTGTTGCACCAGCTGCCTTTATAGTAACAGTTATTGCGCTCGATGTGAGATTAGAAACGTGACACCCCATAATAACCGCTGTTGTGCTAGAGGCTACCGTGTACATAGTAACCTCTGTCATTCCTACATCTGTATTAACGTGTCTGGTAAATGTGTTAGCCATTATCTAACTCCTTACACATCGTCTATTAAAGCAACCACAAGGCAAGTTACTGTTGATGTAGATGAGATGGCGTGAATGTCAGCTACCGTTGTATTTGGCAACTCAAGCGCTACTGTATTCCCAGCAGAAACCTTAATGCCATCACTTATACTTGATGTAACTGTTCCACCATCAATAACAAAATAAATATCATTTGCTGTATCTGTATTTTTAATTAATAAAAAATTTACTTTATCGCCAGTAGCTACCGCCGTTGGCGCAGTATCGTCATCTACCGCTGTATAATCTGTAAAATAACCAGCAATCAAATCTGTTGATGAGTTTGATACGCTAGTTAATTTGTAATACCACTTGTCATTAGCATCCGCTGGACTGACAGTGATTGTTCCAGAGATAGCCTTGGCAATCTCATCGGGTAAGACCGTAGCGGTCATTGTTACTGAAGCATCATTTGCCATTTCTGTCTCCTATGTTAAGGCCAAAGCTAAAACTTCAGCTTCTTCAGTGGTTCCTAAGTTTGTTCTAGCACCTTCAGCTGTCGTTGAGTTAGTGCCACCCTGCAACACTGATACCGGAACAGCAACGAGGCCAAGACCAGTAAGTGTTTTTGTTTCTGGATTACCAGTAACTTCATTAAAAGCTAAAACCTGACCGAGCCTATCTGCTTTCAATGGCAACTCTAAGCTATCAATCACATCCCCAACATTTACCTTCATTGCCCGATCCATCTTCTCATCGAGCTGTTGAGCCATAATAACCAGGCTATCGAGTTGTTCGTTAAGACTTGTTGCCAGCAAATCACCAGCTGTTACAAAGTCTGTTGTTCGTTCTAAGTTTCTTGCGCCGATAAGCGTTAATACATCTGATGCCACAAGTGCATCTACCAATGTAATTGATCCGGTACCATTTGAGTTTGTAGATACAGTGTAATGAGTTGTTAGTGTTAGCTGAGTAGTACCCTTGTACACCACAAGATCACTATTCGTTAAGATATTGAAGTTAAACGAAAATGGTCCAGTACCAGTGTTACCAGTAAACTGTACACGCCTCGCTACATTGTTAATTGGAATATCGGCCATCTATATACTCCGTTGATTTGTTTGTCTTATACCATATCTTGTTTTAATTGCCAAATATGTTTGAAAAATCTGGCATTCTTGTTGGCGCACTGTCACCTAAATCCCACCAGTACGATTGATTAAAATCTCTGTCTCGTTTTCTTCTTAATCTTTTAAAGTCTTTATTTGTTTTTGGATCAGCCCACAATCTTAATTGATCAAATAGATTTCTTTCAAGCGCTGTTCTCCAATACCACATCGAAGAGCCAGGCATATATTTTTGTACAAACTTGATTGCTTCGCTGGCAATCCTGGTATCTTTACCTGTTGCTGCCTCAATAGCATTAACAACTGTTAAATTTATAACATCACCACCAAACCCAATAAGAGGACCAGCAACGGTTTCTGATAAAGAGCTTCGGCCCGTTGCATCTCTTGAGAAAATAAAATCAGCATAGATAGACAGACCGCCACTAGCTAGTATTGCAGATCCCCAAAATTTTAATAGCTGTTGTGGATCTCCCCCAACCATTGGCAATGGATCTCTGCCCTTCGACATTTCTTTTGTCTGAATAGCCAACGCTGCCATAAGTGTAGATGAAACTAACAACGATCCTAAATAGCCAGCTCTACCGCTAAGACTGTTCTGATACCAACCTCTTGCCATATGTGTATTCATTAGGGTAGCACCAAATATTTTATACATAGCAAACGATTTTATAAATTCGCCTTGATAAGTGCCTGGACGAACACTTGATTCTAGCGCTGCCTTGCCTTTTACGTTTGCTGAAGGAACAGCAAATTGTGTTTCTGAGTGAACCATGCGCATCAGATTAGTGGCAACATCTCTTCTTAAATTTTCATCAATATCTGTTCGATCTTCTATATTTCTTGATGAAACAAATTTTGCCCCCTTTTCCTCGAGTAAATCTGTAGACCTTATAATATCCCATCTGCCCTCTCCTATCTGATAGCTTTGCAACATATTTTTTAGTTTAGGCTCTAGTTCATCAAATCTCTTTCCAACATTATCGGCTAAAGTTCCTAGAAATTCCATTCCAAAACCAAGTTTACCAGCCTGTGTCCAGGGTGATAGCAATGAAGCGTTCATAACAGCTGTTGATATTCTTCTTGATATTTCTGGGCCATTTACCTCTCCTACATACCTGGCTTGACCAGCTGCTTGTTGTATCCATGTTTCAGCTATTAAGTTTAACCTTATGGCTAATCGTGTTCTTTCTTCAGCTTTAAGTGGATTTAATAGTTTTAAATAATCATTTAATATTCTGGTTTGGGGCAAGCCAGCAAAACTTCTGGCCATCCTTTGAAAGTTCATATCTGTATAAAACGCAAGTACCGAAGTTGATCCAAGAAATGCTGAGTGAATATTGTTTCTAATTCCCTGACTGTAGTATGCAAATTTCTCGTGAACTGGCGCTTGCGTTCTGTCAGAAACCCAATCGTATATATTATTTAATTTATATAACGCACTTCTTCCCTGTTGCTCTATTTGTTTTTGTATCTTTGCTGGTTTTCCAACTTTTAGTTCAGCTGTATTTTTTTCAATAATATCCTCTAAATATCTAACGCCAGCATTAGGATTGGGTCCAAATGTTTCCATTAAAGCAATATCACGAGATAGGTTATTTAAATGACCAGTCATAATATCAAATGGCTCACCATCACCAAATCTTTTATGATACTTTAACCAGCTCTCGCCATCTTTAAATATTAAAAATCTATGATGGCCATATTTATTACCAACCGATCCTGGCCCCCTAAATGCACCAGCATCTTGTTTGTTAGTTCCTTCTAATGTTATAGATTTGTACATTTCAAGCAGTGCATCATTTAAATTTGGCGATAGTTCCAAGTCAACACGCCCTTCACTATCTGTTTTTGATAAGGCTTTAAACGGCAATCCTGTTTTTTTATCTGTCATTTTATTGACATCAATTAAGTCAATTAAAAATTCAACATATTCTTCAAATTCAACTTCACGAATAGGAATAGGATTATGTCTAGTAGGTAGGCCAAATATGTTTTTTAATTGTCCTGGACCAATAGCGCCCTCTGGCCGCACTTCCTCACCAACTATTTGACCAATGTTTGCACCAGCTGCATTGGCTCTTTGTCTTAAATATTCGTGTGCCGAATACCAAGATTGCGCAAATTCTTTTGCGCTAGTTTTTCCTGTGTCCTTGCCAAATGCTTCGTTAAGCATATCTAGCTGACCAGCTTTATTTCTAGTGCTACCTATAAAGTTTCGCCTAAAAGAAGCTAAAACATTATCCATACGAGACATAGCTGCCGCATGAATTACACCCTGCAACTGTTCAACATTTAAATAGTTGTGACCTCTATTTCTTGCTTTTTCATCAAAAGACACAAATGCAAGGGCAGCTGATATAATGTTATCTGGATTTCCATCTATAGAATTTTCAATATTCATTTTTATTCTAGCTTGAGCTTGTATTTGCTTTAGAATCCTTCTTTTGTTTTCTAAAGAAGCTTTTTTAAGTCTCAGAATAGTTTCAGACGCCGCTTTACTTCTAGCAGCTGATGGCCCCATCTGCTTGTTGTAATGATCTTCAAGCTGACGAAACAATAACTTTGTTTCAGACTTTTGCTGTTCACTTATATTTGAGTTTTGTATGCACGCTTCGAAACTCATAACTTACATATCTCTAATTGTTTAATAAAATCATCTTCTTGCTCAATAGGCGCTAACACATCTTTGATTTTCATTTTTGTTAGATTGCCTTCACCATCTAAATCTACATACATTTCTTCTTCAGGATCATACCGTAATTCTTGCTCTGGGTCTGTATCCCCAAATATATCGTCTTTTAGGTTTTCTGTTTCGGCTCTGGCTGCTTCGCTGCCTGGTTCATCGAACTCAGTAATTGCCTGTTGCGGTTCGCTTTTATTCGTGCGGACTTCCTTTGGAGGCTGAGAAGAGCTTGTGATATCGCTTCGTGCTGCACTGTCAAAATCGCCCTGTTCAACTGATCGTCTGATATGTCCGATAAATCTATCGACGGCCTCTGTGTAGTTGCCTGTTTCTTTTGCGATTTTGGCTTCTGCACTGAGGGCGTCTGAGAGCGGCCCTTTGCGGTTTGCGACGGCATTGAGATAGGCAATGGCTTCTGCATCGTTCTGTACCCTTTTCTGGTTAGCTTGACGTTCAATCTTATTGCCTTCTATTTCTAGCTTTGAGGCATTTTTATTTATTGTCGAAAATGCTGATTTATCTTTTCTTATTCTAGCTAAAGCTTGAGCAAGCACTTTTGCTCTTTCTTCGAATAAAGTTTCAACTATAAACTCTTCGCCAAATAAAGTTTCTTCTTTTACAATATCTCTTGGAGACTCATTAAGCTGTCTTATAATTGACTCAGCTTCGTCCATATTTCTAGGGTTAAGTCGTTTTATTAATTTAACAGCTTCAACGTGCAAATCTTTGTCTGTTATAATAGCACCAATTAGAGAAGCATATTTTTCACTAATAATTCCTTGGTCGACCAAATCAAACGCTACATCATCAAGTTTAATTAAATTACTTATATAAGTATGTAACGCAGATTTTGGTGGTATACCTTCTAATCTTTCTGGTCTTATTTTTAATACTTTTGCAGCATCCATAATAATGTTTGATCTGTTTGCCTTTGATGCTTCTGAAATATTTTTAAGAGCGGCTTCTAGCATTACGGTTTCTGTTGTGTAGCCATCTATTTCACGCTTTACTACACCGTATAACTTAATATCTAAGTTTGGGTCTTTTGCTTTTAATCTCTTAGCCAGTGCTAGTCTTTGGTGGCCATCAGCAATAATTAACCGACCCTCTCTTGTTTCAAACACCATAACATCATTAGCAAAGTCATAATTCCATTCGTCAACATTTTGCAATCTTTCGGTAACGCCAAACTCATCGCCACCCGATTTAAACTGGAATACCTTTGCGTCAACTTCTAGCTCGTCAATTTCAAATTTAAATTTTCTACCGTCAAGATTTGGCAAATCAGCTGTTAAAACATCAGGGTTTACTATAGCCGCTGGCTGTTCTGACATTCTTAATGTTTGATCTGAATTAATTGCCTCTTGTGCTTCAGCCGTTCTTTGCTCATGTTCAGTTCTTGCTAGTGCATCATCAAAATCATCTGCGCCTATTAGCGGATTGCTTTGCTCTACATCGTCATAAGTATTTAAAACATTAGCTAACGCATTATCTTCATCTGAGATAGCTTCTGGCCTAGATCTTCTAATTGCTTCCCAACCTTCTCTCGCTTGATCATTTGTTAGGCCAGCAATCTCTGACGTAAGTTTTAACCCTTTGCCAATACCATATGTCACGCCAGGCAATGCAGCGCCAAACGCAGCTTGCGATGTTACATTGAAAACAAATTGATCGAACGTGTAATCTTTGTTTAAACTATTAAACCAGTTAGCAACATCAATTTCTGATGCAGCACCATAAAGCCCACCACCTACTGCGTTTTGCAACATTGTTTTCCATAGGCTTTTGACTGGGCCGCCCATCGGAGCAATGACATAAGGATCATATACAGAAGAACCTATTGCCCCACCGAACCTAGATATGCCGCCCATAAGAGTAGGATTTTTTTGCGCCATGTCAGCAAGGTCTTCTTCATAAGATTGTATTATTTCTAACTCTGCCTTCTTGATTGCTTCAGGCTGTGCGGCATTATAAAGATCTTCTGGCAAACGAAACTTATTAACTTCGAGCGCATTATAAATATCTTGGAGTTCTTGCTCTGCGTTATTGTATAGTGAGCCTTGGCCAAACTTTGGAAGAAATGCGTATTCAAATCTTTTATGGCCAGGGTTAGCAAAATCTAAATCATACTCTCTTAATTCATCTAGTATTGGTTGCCAAACCTCTGCTTCAACCATAGCTCTTGAGTTTCTACCACCGCCGCCAGTATACTTAGCTGCCTCAAAGCCACCTACTAAACTATCTAAATTTGTAGGTATAGGGCCAGTAAAGGTTTGCGTTGGTTTTGGTGCTTTTTCAAAAAACATTAATCTGCGCTCGCCATAAGTTCTTTAAGTTTATTAGTGTTTATTATCATTGGCCCGTCTTGGCCAGGCGCACCTAATGGAACACCGGTATTTGGATATACTAAAGAATAATTATAGCCATCTTGAGGATTGCCGCCCATCAGCTGCAAATCAAACATTACAGAAGTTTTTCGTTTTCTAATTGTATCTGCCTCATCCATACCTTTGCGTTTTTTAACAGTAAATTCTTCGAAGCCTCTAATCTGATCTATAGTTTGATCGGCAAACACAACATCATCAGGAAGATTAAGAACATCTAATATATTTGAACTGTTTATTTGTTGTAACATTTGCTCAAACGCTTCCGGCGTTACCCCAGGAGGTAGAAATGTTTCTCTTTCTCTAAATTCTTGAATACCACCGCTAATAATATCTGGCCCCTGATAAGAAGCCCCTAATGACATTTGCATAGCTTGGATATACTTGTCTTCGTTAAAAACAAATTCACCGCCCTTAATATCGTCTGTAGTAACTAGCTGAGAATAAATATATTTAGTTGATGTTCGTAGGCCTTCTATCATATTACCAGTTAATGTATCGTTAAAAGCTTGTCTTACTGTAAAAAATACTGGTTCTGTGTTTGCCGCAGTAAACCCTGGTAATGGTGATTTTTCTACATCAACCATGTATTTGCCATTAAGCAATATTTCTGCATTTGGAATAGTGCTGTCATCTAATAATAATGCACCAGCAATTCCATAAATTTTTTGTTGAGGAAATATTTCAGCCATCATTTCTCTGGCTGTTGTAGATCCTACCGTTTCAAACATAGAAGAAAGTACTGCTATTTGCGTGGGAACAGCTGCACTCATCTTTCCTGCTTGTTCTGCCGTTCCGTCTAGTAGCGATCCAAGCTGCGCAACCTCTTGTTTTGTAAAAAACCTTGATGGCTGATTAGGTAAGCTATATTTAGCAGCAGCTTTTTTAGAATATTCTTTTCTGTCTTTAAGTGCGCTTTCTAATCGAGTTATAAAATTTTCTGTAGTTTCGCCTTCTGTTGATGAAAAATCAATAGGATTAAACTGTATAGTTGCACCGTTTTGATCTTCAACGCCATTCTTTTGCGCATAGAAAATTAAATCGTTTTGTATAGCGCTTACTCTTGCCTCTATATAAGGAGCAACAAGCTTTTTAACTGTGGCGGCTGCTAATTGTTCATAACCACCTAAACTACGCTTTTCTTCTATATCTTTGTTAATTTGTGTTATTGTTTCTTTAACTTCTGCTTCAGACATATCACCTAAGTCGTCAATAATACTTTTTGCAAAAGATAATGTTTCATAACTTCTTGCTATATCTTCCATAGCCTCTTTATTTACATCAGCTGGCTTAGCCACCAACCCAGGAATAAGATCAAGCTGTTTGTATAGATCAACAAATTTTTTAAACTCTTGCGGGCTAACAGGCTCATTTGCATCTGATAATTGCCTTATTATTTCATATTGTTCTTTTACTTCATCAAATTTTTTTGAAAAAGCAGCTTGGCTTTTATTGGATTCGTATTTGAAAAATTTAACTAAATTTTCCATACCTTTTCTTCTTGCAGTTTCGCGGCGATCCAATTCTGTTTGCATCTGCTTTTGATTGTTTTCTTCTAGTTTAAACGCTGCATTATAAAGTTTAGTAACCAAGTCTAAGGTTTGCACTTCAAACGGCGTATCAACCGGCCCTTCTCCAGAACCAACGTATCCAGGCAAACCAACTTCTGTAATTTGCCGTTGTAATTCTTGAAGCTCTGTAGCGCTCATTTTGCTCCAAGTACTTAAATTTTCTTTTAAAACACGCAAGTTTAGAAATTGTTGTTTGTTTTCAATACTATACTCACCATTTGAATTTATTCTAGTTTGCATAGCATTCATCCAATCTTCAGAAGGAGGATTGCCATTATTTGTTGTTATATATATTTGCTCAGAAATATCTTTTTCTATTGATTGGGCTTCTGTTTTCTTTGCTTTTATTCTGCTATTTAAGACTGTTTGAGCATTTGAAACATATTTTAAATCTTTTTGGTATTCTCCAGTTATTACACGCTTTCCGGTAATAACATTTTCTATAAATTGCTCTAACTGTTCATCATTAGAATTTTGTATTTTAAAAGATACCCATTGTTCTCTTGCTGCTTCTTTTGTTGATGTTGCCCAAGCATCTGCATTTTCTTGTGACCAGCCTTGATTTTCAACATAATCACGAGCTTTTAAATTTATTTCCATATCAAGAACATTGGTATCTGGATCTGCTCCATGTATTGCCGGAATGTTTTTAATAATCATAGCGGCATCGTTTTTGCCGACTTCTGTACGCCTTTTAGTTGCTAATGCTGCTTGTTTATTTGTGTACCAAGTAGAATAAGTTAGTGCTGATTTTTCAGCTGTTGTTTGCAAATTGCTTCTAATTTGACCAGCTGCGGCAGGATCAATGTTTGCTAAACTTGCTGCGAACCCATCAGCAACACTGTTTAGTTGTTTTTTTACTTGTGTAAATGGAGTGACATTTTGTTCTGCCTCTTCCATAATTCTTGTTATTTGTAATTCAGCTTCGTTTTGTATTTCAGTAACGGCTATTTTATTTGCTGTATTGTAAGCAGATTTTTCTGCAATAGTTAAAGGGCGATCTAACTCATTAATTTTTTCTAATATAGGCATAGCTCCTTGCTCTCGAACAGCTTTTGCCCCTTCCTGCTCGGCCATTTCAGCGCCACGCTCAAATACAAACTCACCCATTTTTGCAAATTCAGCCGACATTGTTTGCCCTAAACGGGCTTGCTCTCTTAAACCAGCATAATCTATATCACTTATTTGCCGAGATCTGACGCCTAATCTTTGGTATCTTGGTAATCTTGCCATTAGGTGATAACTCCTGGTCTAATAACGCCAGGCGATAATTGTCTGGCTTTGCTAAATCCTTGAAACAACGTACTCATAGCGCCAATACGAGCTGACTGCATTGCGGCATTTCCAGCCATTTTATATTGTTCTGCTTGCGATGTTGCGTCTTCTTTTGCCAAGATAGCATTATCAGCTGCTATAGAATATTCTCTCGAAGCTTCTGCCTCACTATGCGTAGCTATTGCAAGAGTAGACCCACCACCTACAGCACTGTTAGCAATTAAGGCCGCAAAGTTTTCGTTTAATCTTGTAAGAACATCAGCACCCATTTGCGCATATTGTGCAGCTTCAATATCTCCTTTTAACACTGCTTGCGCTGCTTTCTTGTCGTACATTTTTTGTTGCGCTCGGCCAGCTTTAATTTGCCCAGCTGCCGAAATTGCTGACATTCCAAGAGTTAAAGCCATTGATGACATTTTAGTTTCCTACACTTAATTTATATTCCAAACCCAATACCGTCATAGGCAGAGGAACATTTTGCGTTAATGTTATTTGTCCGGTAGCACTGTATCCCAAAATACCATGCGCTGTTTTTAATCCAGTAAATGCCTCTATAGGTTTGTCAAGAACAGCAACACCAAAATTTCTGAACGATATTTGCTTACCATTGATAACAAGATCTTTTGTTTCATTAAGAAGAGCATCGACCTGAACAATACGTTTTCTAACACCTTGCACAGAACCAGACCCTAGTACTGGCTCTGTTGGCATTGTCTTTGCTTGGACTGTATATTCTAATCCTACCTGAAAATCTGTTGTTGCTGCACTTGCAAAGGTAATCGTATAAGGACTAGCCGGAACTACCTGAGTAGGCTCTACAATGCCATCACGAACAATTTCAACGGTTTCCCCTTGAAGATGATCCATAGTTACTGAGGAGGCCGCTCCTCCGCTCTTAGCGCTATCTAGCGTTAAAGTTTGGTCAAACTTTTCTAAATAATATTTATCTGAAGAGTCTACCGTTCTTTTTACAATACAATAAGTATCAGAGATCTCTGTTGCTACAGCAATGAACTCTCCGTCTGTTGTAAACTGACTGGGCGCTACAACTTCCTGACCAACAAGAATAGAATATACCGACATTGACCCATCATCACCATTGACAATAAACAATCGATCAGCCTCGTCGGTTGACGTTGATCTTCGAGCTGCTAGATCTATTGGGTTTTTTACAAGATGAGATGAAAGCACTGATATTTGTTGCACTTGATATGAGTTAGTATTTGATCCATATTGAAAAGCATTAACTGATTTACCTTGCCTTTGAACAAACACAGACGCGCCATTAAGATCTTCTATCGGAACACCTGGCTTAGAGCCGAGCCTTGTTTGCGGACGAATAAGAAAGTCTGATGGTGTAACTGGAGCATCTTCTGACTGAATAACAACAAACTCGCCACCAGTTGAAAATATTCTAAGATCTGAACCAGCAATAATACTAACAATACTATTTAGCTGATTGGTGTTTATGGTTGCCTCAACGCTCTCATCATCAAGACCACTACCAGGATCAAAATTAAAAAAGTCTATGACCCTTGATCCCCATATTGTATTAGGTCTAGACTTTGACCCACCGAAATATAATCGGCCTTCGTGAAATGTTGCTGATTTAGGCCAACCCCTAGTGTTTGACCAAACATCCTCGTAGCCATGCTCACTTTGCCAATCGCCAGCCACAACAGCGCTTGTATCAAAAAACGGCACTTCTGTTACCGCTTTCATTACAGTAGCGCTTACATATTCTACATACCTAGCTCGTCCAAATGTACTTGTAACTTGGGCATATTCGCCAACGGTTGTTGGGGCAAACGCTTCAACCTTATATCCTGTTGTTGCATCTGGCTGCGTATCCCATGCTGGATATACCGTGGCTACCTTTGTTGAGGCCACATAGTCCTCTATATGCCTAGTCTGCCCTGATCCTGTGCCGGATGTGAGTGTAATAAACATACCGTTTGGATCATCATCAGATGTATAAGAAGATGAAGATTTAAGTGTAATTGTATCTGCACCCCCAGCTTGAGCAGTCCCCGTATCTGTCGTTACGCTCGAAGCTGTAATAGTAATGTTACCGGACACTGCGCTGGGAGTTATCGTAAAGTTTGGTTGATTAGTAAGAAACGCATAAGCATACTGCGGAAGATTTGTTAACGGTAAGTCTTCTAACGTCCAGCTTGTATCAGTATTCCTTACAAGCCTTTTAGTCTGTAAATCTTCGTGGCATAGAATAAGTGTATCAACAGCCTGGGTAAAGGTTAGCTCGTCAAGCATAGCCGCTGTAATGTCTGTAGCCGCTATATAATCATTGCCTGAACCATTAATATCGGTTTGCAAAACTGCATTTTTAAATACATAAATCCGGCCAACAACTAACACCAAAAGATAACTATCATTAACGCTAAACTCAAACGGTATCAGTTTAAAATCTGTAAAACTTGCACCGAAATCATAAATAAACTTTAAACCATCTCTACGCTTCAGGCCGCCTTGAGGTTGTATAATAACATTTGTCGCTTCTTCTAAAGCGTTTTGATACTGTGATAGATCTGTTCTGGCTCGTAATAGCGGATCTAGTTCACCAACAGAAAAGTTTGTTTGAAACTGAGTTACGCGCATTTACTGCCTCACTTGTATTAGCGAATAGTCCTCGACAATTTGTGTTGACTGACCTCTAGCATCAATGTTCATAGCCTCACGCATTAGGCCGCCTCGGCCATTCTCTCCAGGGCTTCCATACGCTAACGCTCTAAAATAATCTGCTTTTGAAGCTTGGTCTGTAATAACAATGGCTAGTTCAGCTGCTAGTGCTGTTCTTAGCAAACGAACAAAATAATTAGGCATCTTAGCTTCGGTGATGGTTTGCTGATAGTCAATGTAAACTGTATCCATATTTGTGTAGAGCTGATCGCCATATATTTCCCAACCATAACGAACAGATCTTTGTGCTGTACTGTCATTTTCAAATACAGCCAATGCACCAGTTAAATCATCTCCTGGCATCTGATAGGCATATTCCCATTCGTTTACTGGTGTTGTTGATAATCTTTGAAGCTGTATCTTGGTAAGCGTCCAAGACCAAACATAGGTACTTAGTAATGTATTTTTTAAATCTGGGTATAATCGATCGCAAGCTTGAGCGGTATCTGTTCCTTCCGTAAATGAAGAAAGGGGCGCGGCCCCCAGCAAGATTAATGCGTCTGAACAAATAGATAAATCTGTATCACCTACGGCCATCATAACCCTCCAATATGTATAAGGGGCCAGTTACCCAGCCCCATATTAATTAGTCTGTGTCGGTCGCTGTAATTGTTAGACCGTCTGTTACGTCAACAACACCACCAGTGTTTGTTAAAACATAGACCCATGACAAAGCTTGTGTCCCACCTGTTGAGGATCGAACCAAGATAGTGTCACCGACAGCAAGTGTATCTGATAGATCATTAAAATAACCCTCAGTATTTACATCGCCGATAGCGTCAGTTGTTGAATAACCGTAGAGACCTGGCGCTGCGCCTTTCTTGCCTCCACCGTAGTTTACGAAACCAGTACTTGAAAAAGCCATGTATTTGTCTCCTTACTCAGTACATGAAATTTTTACTATACCCTCGTCATCTATCGCTACGCTGCCTGCCGAGAACATGGAGCTTACTAGGAAAGATGTTTTTTCAGGTATGTAGTTAACTTCGCTCTTTTGCGAAATGCTTTCAGCATAACCCATTGAGCTTTCGTGCCATGCAAAACATGAACGAGTAGATGGCTTTGGAACACCACCCTCATCACGATCACCCATAGTGATTATGTTAAAGCCCATGAACGAATTGATCTCGCCGCGAACAAGCGCCTTTACTGTTGCAAAGTCTGCGGAAGTCACTTCTGTTTCACCAAGCAGTGCATCAAGCTGGGAAGAGTGCATTAACAAATGACGCCCTTCAGCTGGTACATTCTTGTCGTTTAGAGCTTTAGCAGCTGCACGAAGCTTTTCAATGTTCATGTTTGTGCCTGAACCACCGACTGTTGTAGCAACCGTTGATGGTGATGAAGCAGCATTAAGAGCATCAATGCAAAGCTGATCCATACGTCTTGCAATCGCTTTTGAAACAACTTGCACCAGCTCACGACGCTCATCAAAGTTGATGTGTGACTGATGAAAGATGTCTGAATACTCAGCTGCGATAAAGTCAGACATAGTTGCTGTTACCTGTGAATAGGTAACGTTTAGTGGTGTGACGTCAGTTTGTGGAACACGAACTGTTGCTACGCCTTTACCAATTTTTGGGAACTTAACTGTGTTTCCCTGAACACCTGTGCGTGTTCTCATAGTGCCGCGAAGCAGCGCTTCGCCTTGATAGGCCTGTTTCACTTCTTGATCGAATAGTGTTACAAAGGCCGTTGTTACGTTCTGCGCCATAGCAGAAGCCTCCTTTTAAGGTTTCCATTATAAAACGCCTACCGTTAGCCGATGTAATCGGGCGGTCGCTTGCGCGGTAGTGGCCGCGCCCACCAGTGGATTCACCACATAAACAGGCCGCGAAGCGGTTATCCGTTACACCACATATACACGCAAACGACATACATTGCAACAACATCTAGTTGTTTGCTTCCATCCACTTCTTTTCGATCTTAGTTCGCCACACCGCGTCAGTCTGCCATCGAGGATCTGCGATAGCTTGCTGAAGATCGGTAACTGTCATTTCTGGTTCTGAAACAACAGGTTTTATTGGGATATTTTCATTCGTGTATCCCTGGATGAGTTTAGTCAAAGCATTGATACTATCAGCATTGTTAATGCTGTAGCTTAGAGCTTCTTTTTCTGCATTGTTTAGATCGGCTGCTTTGATGTTGCGCTCAAGAAAACTAATTTTTTCTTGGGCATTAGCGCCAAGCTTTTGCATTTCAGCTCTTCGATCATACTCAATATCTTCAGCCTGTTCGCCATTCATCTCCAGTATCTGACCAGCCAGCTCTTCAAACGCTTTCTGTGAAACGCCATATTGTTTAGCCCAGTCCTGATATACCGCAACAGCCGGATCTTCCAAATCGAGGCCACGATCAACCAAATCCGAAACATCGTAATCACCTTCCGGTGCTTTATGTTTGCCGGATCTAAATGCTTTTTCCAGCTCTGCATAGCTCTTTGCAAGCTTTTCAACGTCCGGCCCATCATCATCCCAAAACTTTTCTGGATAGTAATCAGGCCTATCAAAAACTTCATCATCATCTTCTGATAGTTCCTGTTCTTCTGGTTCATCATGCAAAGGCATAGGAGCTTCTTCTTGAGGCTCTGCATCTTTTGCATCTACGTTTATCAGTGGCGCTTCTGCTTCCTGTGTTTCAACGCTTTCTGTGTTTTCTGTTTCTTCAGACATTATCGCTCCTTTCCACCCTTTTAATAATTAACCGGACAAGATCAGCCGCACCTTCTCGAAAGTAGCCTTGGCTTGGATCTTCCCCAGGAAACCAGGATGGTTGTTCAATTGTTATCTGCCTCAAATGACTTAGCACCTTTTGGCCTTCCTGTGACTTAAATAACCGTCCATACAGTATATCTAAATCGTCCGCTTTCTGCGGCTCCGGCTGTGCTTGAGATAATCCATCCCAACCGTCAGCCGAACTCATTGCAACGCTCCAGCAACAGTTTCATCTGTTGGCATTTCTGGCTGTTGTTCAGCCATCATAGCTTGCTGCATCTGTTCTAACATTGCCTGTTGCTCTTCTGGTGTATTGAGAAGTCGAGCATCAATACCCATCTTTTCGGCAATGAAATCTACTATTTCAGGTATGTTGAGCAGTGTCTGACCCATTGGCCCCATTGCATTAGCGATCTGCATAAAATTAAGAAGCTGGTTTACTTCCTCCATTTTAGGCGCTTCTGCTAATGGTGACACTGGAACAACCTTTACCTGAACCCCATTGACCTTGAGGGGCATACGAATAAAGCCCTGACGATCAAGAACGTATAGGGTTCTGGATACTAATGGTATCATAATCTCCGTCATCAATCGACCGAAAGCAGATCCTAAGTTTGTAGCTAACTCACGCTGGCGCTGGGCAATCTCTGTTGCTGATCTGGCGCTCATCGTGTCCGGTGGCAAAGTGTCATCCATTAAGATCTTTTTAATGTTCATTGTAAGATCCTGAATAACAATCTGACTTGTATTAAAATCCCCAGCTCGGGGTAAAGGAGCCAGGGATGCACCTTGCGGCCCACCATTACGAGCGACTGGGATAATTGCACCTGGTTGAATTTTAATGTTCTGTGGGTTGAGAACACCATCATCGGCTGCAAGGAATACACCAGATATCGAAAGACTTGCGTTCTTCAATATCAATTCTTTTGTTTTGTTTAGAGTTTTAATGTCTGCAATCGCATCAATTAACGGACCTCGGCCATAAACTTCACCAGCGGTTTTACTAAACCTAGCAACAATAAATGGGCTACTGTCCATTTCTCGATAGACTAGCTCTTGCTGTTTGTATGGCCAGACAACATGATAATGGTAACGTCCGGTTTCTTGATCAAAGATTATTGCATCAAACAAATCTAATTCTTCATGCGGCTTGTCATCAATAGCTGCTTGAAGCTCTGGAGTTATCTGAATGTCACGAAACTCTCTTTGTATTGCTTCTGCTTTTATTCTTAGCTTACGATATACATTATCAATCGTTCCATATGCACCTTCTTCGATTGCAACTAAATATTGTGGCACCGCTAGGAAACGAATAGGTGTAACCTCATCGCCTGGCGTTATCATCATAACCGCTGTGCCAACGCAAAGATCTAAGAGAAACTCGCCCATTGCTAGGTCAAAGCTGGTCTGACGTAGCTGATCAAACATAATATCTACATACGCATCTAATATTTCTTGCGCTCGTTCTTTCTCTTCTTCTGGAACAGCTGACCCTGGCTCTAGCCTACACCATTTACGCATGGGTGGAAAAAGACCGGACTGCATCCTATTGGCAAAACGCTTTGTTGCATTAACAGCTGTACTATCAAAAACTCTTTGTGTTTTGTTTTTGCCTGGAGTTTTGCCTTCGTAATAGCCATTGTATAGGTTTCTCTGTGGCAGAGCAAACTCATAGCAATCTTCATAGATTGTACGCCATTCATCTTTTCGAGCCTGTGCTTTTGCCTCACGCCCCATAACTTCTTTTACATTTAATTTAGGCATTTCTACTCTCGTTTCGTTTACTTATAGCCGCTGCTTTCTTCCTGGCATCCGCTTTTGAGGAAGCACCCCAGGCGCGGAGGGATAGGAGCAGTCTTGTAGGTCTCCCCTTACTATCACGCTCCGGCCCAGAGTTCCCCGCCATTCTAGCCAGGAAGGACGCTCGGCGAGGGTTATCGCCTTTCTTCACCGGAGGTTTCAGGTTTGACCCTGTTTTCCTTTTGAAGAAGGCCCGACCAGCGGCGTTTAAACCGCCCTTAGGATTTTGATGTACTTTTTTTACCACGAGGTTTTGCCTTTTTCTTTGGAGCCTTACCGCCCTCCCAAGCTTCATTTACTTCAGGAGTAGAAGGGTCATCCGCGACTAAATGACCCTTCTCGTTTCTTGCCCTTTTTGGGTCTGCCTCAACTTTACTAAATACTCTTGGATCTTCTTTAATTTTTGTCATGCTAAATTCAAAAGTTTAGCTTTTAGCTTTGCTAATCTTTCGCCCTTCTCTTTATAAAATTTTCTACGTTTTTCTTGACCTTCGGCTCTTCTTTTAGCGAGAGCTTCTCGTTTTAATCTTGCTTCTCTTTCAGCTGCCGTTTCACCTCTTGGGCCGCGACTTGAGGCTGGTCTGCCAAAAATATCTTTACCAAAACCTTTTTTCATAGCTGCTTGGCTGCGCTTCTTTCTATCGTCTAGCCTGGCGTAATAATCAACATCTTTAGTCTTAAATCCTAAATCCATTAAGACATCATCTTTAGCTTGCTGAAGGCCGGTCTTAGGGCTTTTATAATTACCCTTAGACGTTACAACAGTTGCGGCATACTGATTACGAGCTTGTGCGCGTTTTTGTACGTTTGTTTTAGGTTTAAAAAAAGAAAATGTTTTTTTGGCCATGATTAGCCACCAAGTTTTTTCTTGATCTCAGCCATTCCTGGGCCTTCTTGCCTGAGAGGTGAGAATAATAATCTCATACCACCAGATCGCAATAATCGCCTACGTCTTTGTGCGCCCTTCATTTCTGTTGCTTCTTGAGCTTCGGCTCGTTGCTCTTGTCGAGTAACCACCTCTTCTGTCTTTGTTGGCGCTGGCGCTGGTGTTGGCGCTGGTGCTTTCTTTCTTCCAAAAATACCGCTCATTTACTCAAACCTTACCATTGAATAATAGTCAGCCCCCTCTGGGCCAAACTTCCTTAATTGGCACTCTACATCAAAATGTAGTGCTTTGGCAAACCTTAATGCTACCATATGTTGTGATTTTACAAAAATTTGCATTCTTCTGATACCGGATCTACCAATAACCTCACCTAAAAGCGCTCTTGCGCCTACCAAAGTAGTTCTTGCGTGATTTTCTAACCCTTCGCCTGGAATAAACCATGCCTCCACAACACCAGGCCAAACATCTCGAACACCGAACACACAAACAACTCTGCCTCGACCAATAGCTGCCCAGCTCCACCCATGCTCAGAGTTTTCCCAAACGTAATCTAAATATCTAGGAATACTTGCGGCATATTCTAGTTCATGCGGTCCTAGCTCTATGCTAAGAAGATGATTGTATTGTAGCGGCACGATTTGCTCGTCTGGCCTCATTTTAAACGTAGGAAGCTGTATTAGGCCCATTAGAACACGTTGAACTCACTATTTGCAGTATATGACCCCTGTTGGAAAGTCGTACCATACGAGCCTCTCCGTAAGCGTCTTTGCTCACCACCGCCCAGCATGAGATAGCCAAAAGCATCGCCGCAATGCGAATGTTCGTTCTTTACTGGTGCATCTTTAAATCTTTCCTGGCCAGCGCCCAGGCTTTGCCTTTTGAAAAAATATCCACCGCTCAATGATTTGCGCAACCGCAAACATTTTTTATCAACAATAAGTCCTGGTTTACCGCTCACTAACCTGGACATTGGGGAAGCTCCGGCCTCGCGTCTTACCTGAAAAGCGTTGCTATCTGTAGGTTGCGCCTTAAATCCTAGCGATCTGAGATGATCAAACGCTGTTACTTCATAGATCTCATCACGTTTGTTACCAGCCGGATCACCCCATATCAGTATTTCATGCTTAGAATATCGTTCTGCTATTCTTCCCAGTAGTTCCTGACCAAATCGCTCAAGCCCCATATCAAACGTTACTAGCTCATCGCAAACTTTCCATGCGCCGCCTTGAGTGCGCTGACCAAAGATCGCAGCTGGTGTAAGCCCAAAGTCTACACCGATTTGTATTGGATAGTACGGATCTACCTCCACATTACCCGACATTAGCTCATCATCGTATTCCGGCCATACCGGACGCCCCTCTTGCACAAATGTGTACATTCCTTGAGCATAACACCTGATCCAGTCGACATTCTTACCGCCAAGCAGCTGTTGATAGTAACCTGGTGGCAGATTGTTAGCATTTTCAGCATTTTCATTCACGCGCCACCATTTACCTCCAGAGAATACAAATCCCTGTGCATCTGGGTTTTCTTCCGGCACTTCATCGGGTGCAGCTTGCAAAACACCACCTGGCTGTCTGAAAAACGTCCAAGGATAAGCACCTTTAATTTGGTTTTTTTCTGCTACCTCATGCCACCAATGATCGCTATC
>Ga0129351_1000048_pt1 | contig 36379 bp, 46 predicted proteins | sample CPBDNA_8_FD_94423 | JGI IMG/M metagenome (GOLD analysis project Ga0129351, IMG submission 94423) | Freshwater to marine salinity gradient microbial communities from Chesapeake Bay, USA - CPBay_Sum_27_0.2_DNA | ecosystem: Environmental > Aquatic > Marine > Coastal | place: USA: Chesapeake Bay... | reverse complement strand
GAGTCCTACATGGACTATGCTAAACGTCAGAAGTCTTATAAGTCTAGTGGATCGACTCCTACCGAGCGTCTGAATAAACTGGGTGCTAACATTAAACCTAAGAAGAAATCTCTGTTGGGTAAGTTGGGTCTGAGGAAAGAAGGTAAGTCCTTCAAGAGCTTCCTCGAAGAAGGTAACCGCACTGGTCGCATGATGCAAAAGTCCAAGACCCAGGTTACTGGTCACATCTCTGCTGACCGTGGCGATGACGAGAAGAAGAACAAGGAAGGTCGTAAGAACTTAGAGAAGGATCTGAAAAAGCATGGCATCGGTCACAAGAAAGGTGTCGGTGAGTATAAGTATGGTAGTGGCGAGACTGGTCGTGAAGTTTCCTATCAGACCTCAAAACCTGATAAGATGTCTAAGCGTCGTTTCGGCAAAGTGATGCGTCGTCTCGGTCGCAAGCATGGACAAGAATCCGTGATTACCAAAGATAAGGACAAATCTGCTAAACTACACTACACTGAGAAGGGTAGTAAGGCTAAGTCTGACTCTATCGGTAAAACCAAGGCAGGCAAACATCCCGAAGGTTACGGTGAAACATCTGGAACCAAGGTGAGAAGTCAGAAACTGCCCAAGAAAACTAACAAGGGATCTTTCCATTATGGCTGAGCAACTCGCTAACGGTACATACAAGTGCCAACACTGTGGTCTGACTTCACCCAAGGGACACTGGCGTCCCAAGGCGTGGATTGACAAGCATGAAGCAAACTGCCCGAAGAAACCAAAATGATTAGTTTCAAGGAATACCTAAACGAAGCAAAGAACTGTCCCGAGGGCAAGAAGTATTGCAACAAGTGTCAGATGTGTGTTGAGAAGACATGCGAAGAGAAGGCGGCACTGAAAGAAGATGCTGTTGCCAATAAGAAGCAGCAACTTCAACGTCGTCAACTTCAACTGAACCGCCAGAAACTGCAACTGCAAATGAAAGCAGTACAGAAGAAGGATCAGACTCAGGACATGCACATGAAAGAAGGTGCCTGGCAACGTAAGGAAGGTAAGAACAAGACTGGTGGTCTGAATGAAAAGGGACGTAAGTCCTATGAGCGTGAGAATCCTGGTAGCGATCTCAAAGCACCACAACCAGAAGGAGGTCCCCGCAAGAGATCCTTCTGTGCTCGTATGGGTGGTGTGAAGGGTCCGATGAAGAAACCCAATGGTGAACCTACTCGGAAGGCACTTGCACTAAGAAAGTGGAAGTGTTAATAATTTCTACTGATGTCTTAAATAAGTCTTATGAATGTCTCATTTTGGTAAATAGTGGTATACTTACCGTATCCGCATGATACCAATGCTTGCATTCTATCTCATGGTCCTCATCGTTATTGGCATGGTACTCTATGCTGGTTACGAGGGGACCATGAGAGTATTCGTGTATCTTGACTTATCCTTGCGTTACGCCTGGGTTAGGTTTAGGATGTACTTGATGGCGAGAAAGTTAAAGTCTCAACTCCTTAGTGAGACAGCGGAGTACAAAAACCTAATCAAGGAGATCAAAGATGGAAAGTGACCCAGGAAGAGAGTTATCAGACTTATCTCTAACTAGGAAGGAATGTAAGAAGTGTGGAGCAGTCTGGATCAACGGACAACACATCTGGTCTGGCACTGGCAGCAAAGGAAACGAATTAGATCTTGCTGGTCTCGTTTGTAATAAGTTAGGAGACGCTGACTGTATCAACCCATGTAAAGGGCAAGAGGGGGGTGTGACATGGGCTGATCGCCTAGATATGTTAGACAAAGATTTTCCCCAAGATGGAGAACTTAAACTGCCTGGTACTTAATTGGACCGTCACCATACTCGACTTCCTGTATAGGGGTCGCGACTATCAACGCTTTTGGGTGCTCGAAGAAATTGCTCGGGCACCCTATTTTGCATTTTTGAGTGTACTACATTTCCGTGAGTCAATGGGACTCAGAGGACCTGATCATCTTTATCTGATGAAAGAACACTTCGAGCAATCAGTCAATGAGACAGAGCATTTGGAGTATATGGAAAGCAGGGGTGGTAATCGTTATTGGATCGATCGCCTTGTCGCCAAACACCTCGTACTCATCTATTATTGGGTTAACGTGGTTTACTATTGGGTGGCTCCTCGTGCTGCATACCATTTGTCATATGAAGTAGAGATCCATGCTGCTACTACATATGCCAAGTATCTCGCAGACGCTGGGCACGATGATAAGATCTTAGAGATCTTGAACGACGAACTAAACCATTCACGAGAACTTAAACTCGCCATGGAGAAACTATGACTTTTGGAGATGTCTTACTTTGGGCAGCAATACCCTTTGTACTATCCACGATCTATTTCGGGATACGAAAGGGTAAAAATGACTACTACGACTCGGAAGACTATAATGGAAATGGAACCGCTCACTGACACCATTGTGATCTTTGGTGCCACTGGGGATCTTTGCAAACGTAAGTTGATTCCCGCACTGTACAAACTGTGGCATAAGAAAGAACTGCCAAGCAATTTCAAAATCATTGGTGCTTCACGTACAGAACACACGAAGCAATCTTGGATAGAACACTTAGATCAGTGTAGATATTCCGAAGAATTCAAGGAACGTTTAGACTACATTCCTTGTAACCTGAGTGATGTAGATAGTCTTCGTTCTCTTCCATTAGAAGGGAACACAACATATTTTTTATCGGTTCCCCCCGAGAGGTATGAAGATGCAATCACCAATCTCAAAGCATCAGGACTCATCGAAGACCCAGAAAAGTCGCGTGTGGTTATTGAGAAACCCTTTGGGTACGATCTTAAATCTGCTGATCATTTATCATCTGTGGTTTCTCGATGTCTACGCGAGAAACAAGTATATCGCATTGACCATTATCTTGGTAAAGATACTGTTAATAATATCCTTGCCACCCGTTTTAGCAATGTACTATTGGAACCCCTCTGGAACAGGGAGTACATAGAAGAGGTACAGATCTATGCTACCGAGACTATCGGTTGTGAAGGACGTGCTCAATACTATGACGGTGCTGGTGCTATCCGAGACATGTTGCAGAACCATGTGCTCCAAGTATTGGCACTAATCGCTATGGAACCACCTTGCAAGAATACTGCAAAGGAGGTCCGCAGAGAGAAGGTCAAGGTCTTGTCTGCTACAAGACTGGGAGAACAATACGTGGCAGGTCAGTATCATGGATATACTGAGGAAGAGGGTGTACCTGAGGGTTCTAAGACCCCTACGTTCGCCGCTGGGGACATCTACATCGACAACTGGCGGTGGCAAGGTGTTCCGTTCTATTTCCTCACAGGAAAGAAGATGCCCTACCAATGTGTAGAGGTCGTCATCAAACTGAAAGCACCTACACTGTCACTCTTCAATCATCTAACCAATGATCGTATTGTTATGAGACTGCAACCAAATCCTCATCTAGATATTCGTATCGAGATGAAGAAACCTGGTTACAAGGATGAAGTGGAAGCAGCAACTCTAACACATAGTTATGGTAATAATGCTGTCGATGGTTACGAGAAACTTCTATATGATGCCATCCATGGAGACCAGTCACACTTTGTTCACTCTGAGGAAGTGTTGGAATCCTGGCGAATTGTTGACGATCTTCTCTGTACTGGCGATACTTGTCCTGTGCGTACTGTACCCTACATCTATCATGGTGGTCTTTGGGGTCCTTCACACAAGACTGAGTACATTACACATTGGGACTATCCGTCATGAGTCACGTACAACTGTTCGTTAGGGCAGTTATGAATACCCCATGGTGCTTAGGTGTCATGGGATTTATGTTAGTCTTCGTCCCCATCCTAGGGATGTGGGCAGTCCACCATTATGGGTGGGAACACTGGGAACCTTTTACTAAGAAACACAAATGAAAGTAGGAATGATCGGATTGGGTAGGATGGGTGAGGGTATGTCCCGCCGTCTTATCGCAGCAGGACACGAAGTTCATGGATTTAGAAACAATGTTCAAAAAGCTGAGGCACAATATGAAGCGGGTTATATCAGTGGATATACCACTTCTGTGGAAAGCCTTGTTCAAGTAGTACACGCAGGATCACCCATGACTGGCGAAGTGCCAGGTGTTTTCATGATGGTTGTACCAGCAGAAACAGTAGAGGATACACTAAATGAGCTACTACAATTTTGTGTGGAGGGAGATATTATTATTGATCATGGCAATAGCAATTTTAAGGACTCTCGCAGGAGGGCAGAAAGGTTGTCTAAACTTGGCATCTCGTATCTTGACTGTGGCACTAGTGGCGGTGTTTATGGTTTGGAGCGTGGATACTGTCTTATGGTTGGTGGTGCAGATCATGCAGTATCCGTCTGCCGTCCTCTCTTCGATGCACTCGCACCAGGCATCAATGCTGCCCCTAGAACCAATAACAGAAACTACACTCTCTACCCTGAGGAGTTTGGATGGATTTACGCTGGCAAACCAGGTGCTGGACATTTCGTAAAGATGGTCCACAATGGTATCGAGTATGGTATCATGCAGGCATATGCAGAAGGATTCAACATCCTACACGAAGCAAATGCAGGATCTAAGTATGTCAAGGAAGGAGACGCAGAGGTCGCCCCAATGGACAACCCTGCCGATTATCAATATGACATTGACGTTGCTAAGGTTGCTGAGTGTTGGCGTCGTGGTAGCGTGGTTGGTAGTTGGTTGCTCGATCTTACCGCTGATGTACTTAGCAGTGATCGAGAGCTTAGCAAGTTCGATGGGGGAGTATCAGACAGTGGTGAGGGTCGTTGGACGGTTCACGCTGCTGTGGATCTTGGCGTACCCGCTCCTGTCATCAGCAGTGCGTTGTATTCGCGTTTTGAGTCGCGCCGTCTTGGTGCTTTCGCTGCCAAGGTTCTGAATGGAATGAGAGCAATGTTTGGAGGACACGACGTAAGATGAAGTATCAACTAACTCTGTTGTTATGTTTTGCACCATTGGTTGTTATCTACATAGTAATGAAGTTAGCTGTTCTACTTAGTGCAGTCAATACTGAGCAGGATTATGTCCGAAAAGAACCTCTACGAAAACGAGGACCCTATTTGGAGAACCCATATGCAGATGTTGATGAAGAAGAAGAGGAGTTTGGAGATCGCACAGACTATCGATAAATCCCTCTACGAATGGTACTCTGAACGTGGAAAAGATGTCCCGAAATGGAAACGAAAGGATCCAGACTGGTGGACTCAATACCTACATAGTTTAGGTATTGATCCTCGTAATCCTTGAACCTAATACTACGCCCGTTAGAAGATGTTAATGATGTCACCTGGTCTATCATCTGGTGTCTCTTAATTCTTCTAGCGGGCGTTGCTTATTACATATATACAGTAATGAAACTAGCATATCAGGAGTTAGAAGAAGATGGGAGCAATGGTGCCACCGAACAGGAAGAGTTGTTACAACTTCCGAGTAGTAGAGATCAACAGAGTTCTTGACGGGGACACGATTGATGTAACTATCGACCTCGGATTCGATTTATATAAAAAAGAAAGGGTTAGAGTTGCTGGTGTGGACACGCCAGAAAAAAGAACCAAAGACCTAGAAGAAAAGGAGTTAGGCATTGACGCAACAAACTGGCTCAAAGAGAAACTGGAAGGGGCGGTGGCTGGTGATGATGATCTTGTTATCCGTACTGAACTTGTTGGCGGTGTTGGCAAATATGGGCGTCTTCTTGGGTGGTTATACATTGGGGACGGAGATGTGTCGCTCAACGAAGCAATGATTGAAGAAGGTTACGCTTGGGCATATGATGGCGGCACCAAGCAAAAAGATTTTGAAGAACTGAAAGAGATTCGTCGTGCCCATGGCACCCTGGTCGAATGACCACACTCTTTGTGTTCTCCTTTGTTATGTTACTAGTCGCTGGTATGGAAGCGACTTGGCCTGTTAGATACAGAGGTTAAAATGAAATTTCTATTCGCTTTTCTTGCTACACTTTTCCTTGCTGCACCTGCATGGGCAGTAGATGTTCAGATGGGTTCTAATGGGAACCTAGTATTCGATCCCGCTGAGGTTACTATTTCTGCTGGGGAATCAGTTCATTTCGTTAACAACATGCTCCCACCTCATAACGTGGTGGTTGAAGACCATCCTGAGATCTCTCACGAGGCATTAGCAATGCTACCTGGTGAAGAGTTTGATGTTACTTTTGCTGAGGCAGGAGATTATACATACTGGTGTGGTCCCCATAAGGGTGCTGGCATGATTGGTACGGTACACGTAGAATAATGAGTTCAGATCAGATCTATCTTGGTAATCCTAATCTTAAAAAGGCGAACGTCGGAATGTCGTTCACCCCAGATCAGGTTGAAGAATTCGTCAAGTGTTCAAAGGACCCAGTATACTTTATCAAAAAGTATATCAGGATCATCTCACTTGACAAAGGTCTGATCCCTTTTGACATGTATGACTTCCAAGTTGATATGACTAGGAAGTTTCACGCTGAAAGATTCAACATCGCAAAACTACCACGACAGTCAGGTAAGTCTACCATCGTTACCTCGTACCTGTTGTGGTATGTTATTTTTAACGACAACGTTAACGTAGCAATTCTCGCTAACAAGGCAGCGACTGCTCGTGAGATGCTACAAAGACTTCAACTTAGTTATGAAAATCTCCCCAAGTGGATGCAACAAGGCATCAACCAGTGGAACCGAGGATCTCTGGAATTGGAGAACGGCAGCAAAATCATGGCTGCTTCTACTTCTGCTAGTGCCGTCAGGGGTATGTCTTTTAATGTCATATTTCTGGATGAGTTCGCGTTTATTCCGAACCACATTGCTGATCAGTTCTTTTCATCTGTCTATCCTACTATATCTTCTGGTAAAAGCACAAAGGTAATCATCATCTCCACGCCGCACGGGATGAACATGTTCTACAAGTTGTGGCATGACGCAGAGCGTGGGAAGAATGAGTATGTAACAACAGAGGTTCATTGGTCCGAAGTTCCTGGTCGTGATGAGGTCTGGAAAGAACAGACCATTAAGAACACGTCAGAAGAGCAGTTCAGGGTAGAGTTTGAATGTGAGTTCTTAGGATCAGTTGATACCCTCATCTCTGCTTCTAAACTTAGGACGATGGTCTATGAGGACCCACTTACTAGGAACAAGGGTCTAGATGTATTTGAAGAACCTAAGAAGGATGCTCAGTATGTGATAACTGTGGACGTGGCAAGAGGAGTAACAAAAGATTATTCCGCATTCACAGTCATCGATACTTCGACTATCCCATATAGGATGGTCGCCAAGTACAGAAACAACACAATCAAACCTCTGTTGTTCCCGAATATCATACACCAAGTTGCCACAGCATACAACCATGCATATGTGCTCTGTGAAGTCAATGACATCGGTGGACAGGTAGCAGACATCTTACAGTTTGATCTCGAATACGACAACCTCCTGATGTGTGCTATGCGTGGCAGAGCGGGTCAGGTAGTTGGTCAAGGTTTCTCTGGTAACAAGACACAGATGGGTGTCAAGATGTCCACCACAGTCAAGAAGACTGGGTGTGCAAACATGAAACAGTTGATTGAGGATGATAAACTAATCATCAACGACTATGACGTGATTGCAGAACTAACTACGTTCATCCAGAAGGGTCAGGCATGGGAAGCAGAAGACGGATGTAATGATGACCTTGCTATGTGTTTGGTCATGTTCTCATGGTTAGCAACATCTGATTACTTCCGAGAACTAAACGATGCGGATGTACGTCATAGGATGTACATGGAACAGAAGGAACAGATTGAAGCAGACATGGCACCATTTGGTTTCATCTCTGATGGTCTAGATGAAGAGTCCTTTGTCGATCCAGAAGGGCAGGTATGGAGTAATGCTTCTACCGTAGGAGATTATGGAGACATGTCCTATATGTGGGATTACAGGTAGTGGATTTTGAAGAAGAGTTTGAACTAGAACACATCTTACTTGCACAACGTAAATGCCGTTCGTGCGGTAAGACAAAAGATTTAATTGATGGGTTCTATCGTACAAGAAAAGACAGAGGTTCTAACCCTGGTGCATTCTCTTATGAGTGTAGGAGTTGTACTATCCTAAGAGTAACAGCAAATAGGATGGCAGACCGAGTTTACAATAGGTGGGAATATCCTGATTGGTGATGTTCACGGCTAGTTTCCCCAATGAAAAGGTGCATTTTTCTAAATAATAGTAGCATCCACTGAATTTCATCAGGAGAAAAAACCGCAATGGCCAACACACAAGTATCACCAGGTGTATTGGTCCAGGAGAGAGATCTAACTAACACTATTAACGCGACGATTGATAACGTCGGCGCTATTGTTGGAACTTTCGCCCAAGGACCTGTTGAAGAGATTGTAGATATCTCTTCCGAACGCCAACTCATCGAGATCTTCGGTGAGCCCAATGACCAGAACTACGAATACTGGTTCTCTGTCGCACAGTTTATGCTGTACGGTGGAACCGTTAAAGTTGTCCGTGCTGACAACTCCGCTTTGAAGAACGCAATCGACACTGCGACCTTCACCCAAACAAACTTTACTGCTATCGACACGACTCTTACCGTTGCCGATTCCACTGGATTTGATGTTGGTGACCTCCTCCTGATTGATGCTGAAATCCTGGTTATCACTGCAATCTCTGGTAAGGACATTTCGGTTACTCGCGGACAGTACAGCACATCTGCTGCTTCTCACGCTGCTGGCGCTAACATCACTCTGATCGAGCCTGCTGGTACTGCTACTACCCTGAACCAGGGTGCTACCCTGAACAGCACTGACACCGCTATCACGGTTACCTCAGTTCCTACTCTGGGTGCTACCACTAACTCCTACATCGAGATCGATGACGAGATCTTGCAGGTTACTGCTGTTAACGGCAATGACCTGACTGTTGCTCGTGCTCAACTCGGTACTTCTGCTGCTTCTCACACTGACGGTGTTGCCGTTGACCTGAGAACTGTCACCGCTGCTAAGACTACCATCGACGAGGAAACCAGCACTGGTATTACTCCTCCTAAGATCAAGAACATCGATGAGTACGAAGCAAACGTAGAAGACGCTGCCAACAACTGGAAGTGGGCTGCTCGTACTCCTGGTACGTACGGCAACAGCATCCGCGTGGTAATGACCGACGCTGGTCCTGACCAAATTCTGAACCTCGCTGAGCCTGCTGACGCTGCTGCTGAGTGGCAGATGACCCCTGGCGCTGCTGTTAACTTCTCTAACGCTAACATCTACTCCAAGGTGTATTCCTACTCCTTGTTCGTAACTCTCGCCGCTGGTGCTAGCTTGGTTGGTGAGTTCAACGCTGACAACTTCTTCACTGCCAATGCAGGTAACGTAACTGGTCGCGTTGTTGCATACGACGCTGCTAAGAGACAAGTTGAACTGACTGTTGACTCAACCTCTTCCGATCACCTGTCTGTTGGCGACACCATTACCGAACTCGGTAACTCTGGTGGTTCTCCTGGTGCTGCTACTGGCGACACCGCCGTAGTTGCTGCTGTACAACGTCGTCTCGCCGTTGTCCTGAACGAAGGTTCTAAGCAGTTCGCCGCCAACCTGACCATCAAGGATTCCTCTACTGTTGCCTCTGGTATCAACGAAGGTGACGACGTAGTTGTCACTGCTGTTGAGTCTGAGTACATCAGCAGAACATATGGTCCTAACCAGAAGTGGTCTGCTATTGGTGAGCGTCCTGGTACTTCCGTTTACGCTGCTGAGCGTGGTGGTTTCCGCGACCTGATGCACATCCTCGTCCTCGACGGCGACGGTGGTATCACTGGTACACCTGGTGCTGTTCTTGAAAAGTTCCTGAACGTATCCAAGGCACGCGACGCCAAGACTCCTCAGGGTTCCAACCTGTACTATAAGGATGTGGTCAAGGCAAACTCCGCCTTCCTGTTCTGGGGTGCTCACGAAAACATCAAACTCTTTGATGTTGACACTAACCTGACTGGTGATATTGGTGGTGGCGTTCTGAACCGTAAGTTTGACCTGTTCAAGAGCACCGAAGCGATCAAGTCTATCGACGATCCTACTGGTAGCAACCTTCTGTCTGTTCCCCTGGTTAACACCAAGGGCACCGCTACCTTGAAGTATCAACTTCGCGGTGGTCTTGACGGTTACTCTGCTGAGCGTGACAAGCTGTTCGATTCCTACGACCTGTTCTCCGATCCTGAGACTGAGGAAATCGATTATGTGATCATGGGTCCTGCCATGAGCAACGATGATGATTCTGTCGCCAAGGCACAGAAGATGATCGACCTTGCCGAAACCCGCCAGGACTGCATGGCATTCGTTTCTGCTCCTCGCGACGCCATCATTGGTGTTCCTAGCAGCGGCGAAATCGTCAACAAGACTGTCGAATACTTCGACAAACTGTCTAGTTCTTCTTATGTTGTTTTCGATAACAACTATAAGTACATCTATGACAAGTATAACGACAAGTATCGTTATCTTCCCATGAACCCTGACGTTGCTGGTCTCATTCTTGACACCGCAATCGAAGCAGAACCTTGGTTCTCGCCTGCTGGATTCAGCAGAGGTCAGGTTCGTAACGCTGTGAAACTGGCATACTCTCCTCTGAAAGAAGAGAGAGATCGTCTCTACACCTCCCGCGTCAATCCTATCGTCGCATTCCCTGGCGAAGGTATTGTACTCTACGGTGACAAGACTGGTCTTTCTCAACCCAGTGCATTCGACAGAATCAACGTCCGTCGTCTGTTCCTGGTTATCGAGAGAGCAATCAGTGATGCTGCCAAGAGCATGTTGTTTGAAATCAACGATGAGTTCACTCGTCAGTCCTTCAAGGACATCGTTGACCCATACCTGAGAGGCGTTCAGTCTCGTCGTGGTATTGAAGATTATCTGGTGGTTTGTGATAGCAGCAACAACCCTGATGACGCCGTTGATCGTGGCGAGTTCTTCGCGGAAATCTTCGTGAAGCCTACCCGCTCCATCAACTTCATCACCCTGCGCTTCACTGCAACCCGTACTGGCGCTTCGTTCGCTGAGATCGTCGGTTGATTTATCGGGGACCTTCGGGTCCCCCTTCTCCCCACCCTTTCAATCTTAATTCCCCAGGAGTAAAATAACAATGTCTTCCCCAATGAGAAGAGGTGGCAACCGCCGCCGTAATCCAGCGAGAGCCGAGGGTACAGAAACCTCGCTTTCGATCATGAATTTTAGGAATCAGATTCAGGATCTGGCAAGACCTAATCTGTTCCAAGTTGCTATCGAGTTCCCCGACATCGATGATGGCGACTCTGGTCGTCCCGATGGCGGCAGAGATCGCGGTAGAGGTAGTCGTGGTCGTCGCGGTAGAAACCGTAACCAAGAAACCAACCTGTCCACCTTCCTGGTTAAAGCAGCAAACCTGCCTGCTTCTACCATCGGTGTGATCGAAGTTCCGTTCCGTGGTCGTCAGCTTAAAATCGCTGGTGACAGAACGTTTGAACCTTGGACTGTTACAGTGATGAACGACGAAGCAATGCAGCTTCGCACCAAGTTTGAAGCATGGGCTCGTGCCATTCAGGAACTGAGCATGAACTATCAGCGTGCTGATACGATTGCTGACTACCAGGCAACTGCTCGTGTGTTCCACTACGACAGACAGAACGGTGCTAACGGTGCCTATCAGTTTGAAGGTATCTGGCCTTCTAACATCTCTGCCATTGACCTGGCATGGGATAGCAATGACACCGCCGAAGAGTACACTGTTGAGTTCCAAGTTCAATACTGGGAGCCCACCACTGATAACAACCAGCCTCACGGTCGTGAGCGTAATCGTCGCAACCGCAACCGTCGCGGCAGAGGTCAAAGAGGGGGTTGATATTTAACCCTGCTAAATAGTAGAGAAGAAATTGCGCTCACGTTGATGTCTCAACTATTTGGTTATTCGTTAGAAAGGAAGAAGGATCAGGCAACTGGTCCTTCTTTCGTTCGTAAGGAGTCTGATGATGCTGCCCAGCCCATCGTTGCTGGTGGATACTTTGGACAGTACGTTGAGATGGGTGATGCCGCTAACAAGGCATCGGAAGCAGACCTGATCGGTAGATATCGTGAGATGTCTCTCCACCCTGAGTGTGATGCTGCAATTAATGATGTTGTCAATGAAGCGATTGCTGGGGATCTGAATGATCACCCCGTTGACATTGACCTTCAACACCTGAAAGTATCCCAGACACTTCGCAATAGAATCCGCGAAGAGTTTGAGAACGTTCTGGTTCTTCTAGATTTTGATAGAAAAGCATACGATATCTTCCGTCGTTGGTACATCGATGGACGCTTGTTCTATCATAAGATGATCGACACTAAGAATCCTAATGCTGGCATTACGGAACTTAGATACATCGATCCTCGTAAGATCAAAAAGGTTGTCGAGTTTGACAAACCCAAAGATCGCCTCCAACCTATCGATCCTCAGACTGCTTCTATTGTACCCAAGTCTGTTGAGTATTACATCTACTCACCTAAGGGTCTGAAAGGTTACGAGAACAATGGCATCAAAATTGCGCCAGATGCTATCACATACTGCCACTCTGGTCAGTTGGATATGCAACGCAACTATGTGTTGTCACACCTTCACAAGGCAATTAAGGCACTCAATCAACTTCGCATGATTGAGGACTCTCTGGTCATTTATCGTCTGAGCAGAGCACCCGAACGTCGCATCTTCTACATCGATGTAGGTAACCTGCCCAAGCAAAAGGCAGAACAATATCTGCGTGAAGTGATGTCTCGCTATCGTAATAAGTTAGTATACAATGCTGACACTGGCGAGATTAGAGACGATAAGAAATTTATGTCTATGTTGGAAGACTTCTGGCTTCCGAGACGCGAGGGCGGGCGCGGCACAGAAATTTCTACCCTACCTGGCGGGCAAAACCTTGGAGAACTGGAAGACGTTAAGTATTTCCAGAAGAAACTGTATAGATCTCTGAATGTCCCAGAGTCTAGATTGGAATCTGAAAGCAGTTTCAATGTCGGTCGTAGTGCCGAGATTACCAGAGACGAAGTTAAGTTCCAGAAGTTCGTCACCAGACTTCGTAAGAAGTTCAGTGATCTCTTTAACGATCTTCTGAGAACTCAACTGGTTCTCAAAGGCGTCGTCACTCTCGAAGAGTGGGACGACATGAAGGAGCACATTCAGTATTCCTTCATTGCTGACAACTACTTCTCCGAAATGAAGGAGAAGGAAGTCATGAACGAGAGACTCGCTCTCTTGCAACAGATGGATCCTTACGCTGGCAAGTATTTCTCTCTGGAATATCTTCGTCGTAACATTCTGCGTCAGTCTGATGCGGAGTTCCAAGAGATCGATAAGCAGATGGCAGAAGAGATTGAAGCTGGTCTGGTTGTCTCTCCTGCTGAGATGCAACAGATGGAGAAAGCACAGATGGAATTGTCTCTGATGCCACCCGAACCTCCGCAAGAAGAGGAACAGGGTATCGATCCAAAAGACTTTGAAAAAGGAAACATCTAAATAGTATTACCAGAACATAACATTATGCCTTCCGACACATCCCTTGAAATTGTAAATGCACTGTTTGCTGGACAGAAAGATCTTTCTGACTACGTTGACCAGCAAATGAAAACCCTTGCCATGGATAAGATTGGTGACATGAAAAAGGATGTCGGTGCAAAGATGTTTGCAGTTCCCGAAGACGGACCTGAGAACACTGAGCAACCCGAAGACGCCATTCCCCCCGACCAACCCACAGAGGAACCAACTGATGAAACTGATAACGGAGAAGATTGAAGACGCGAGAATCGTAATTACCGAGGGTAAGAACGGTAAGCGTAACACCTTTATCGAAGGTGTTTTTCTTCAAGCAGAAATCTGTAACCGTAACGGTCGCATGTATCCCATGAGAACCATGGAGCGTGAGGTCCAGAAGTATAACGAAAATTTCGTTAAGACTGGCCGTGCTCTGGGTGAACTGGGTCACCCCGATGGTCCTACCATCAACCTCGACCGTGCGTCTCACCTTATTACATCTCTCCAAAGAGAGGGTAACAACTTCATCGGTAAAGCAAGACTGCTGGAAACCCCGATGGGTAAGATCGCCAAGCAACTGCTTGACGAGGGTGTGAAATTGGGTGTGTCTTCACGCGGTCTCGGTTCCATCAAGGAAGAGAACGGTGTCAAGATTGTTGGTGAGGATTTTATGCTCGCCACTGCTGCTGATATCGTAGCAGATCCTTCTGCCCCTGACGCATTTGTCAATGGCATTATGGAAGGAAAAGAATGGGTATGGGCAAATGGTAACATTGCCGAATCTAAGATCGATGAGATCAAAAGACGAATCGATAATGCCGCGCAATCCCAGTTAGAAGAGAGAAAAATTTCCGCGTTTTCAGAGTTTCTGAAAAATCTGTAATCATAAATAATTAGTAGCAATCACAGCAACCACAGCAAGAGGAACACAATGTCTGACAAGATTGAAGAAACAACCATTGAAGAATCCAGCGTGACTGCTGGTGCTAAGCCTGCCGACCCGCAGGGTAAACTGTCGGACGACGGTTCATCTCTGGGTGGCGTTCAGGACCTCGGTGGTCCTACTCCTCAAAACAGCAAGCCCGACGACGAGTCGAACAAGTATAAGATCGTCGCCAAGAGTGCTTCTGCTCCTACCACTAAGCCTTCCGATGCTTCTGGTAACAAGCAGGATACCCTCTCCAAGAAACCTACCTTCGATCACGTTGAGAACGAAGGCGAGGAAGTGATTGCTGAGGAAGAAGAAGTCGAAACTATTGCTATCGACCTCTCTGCTGACGTTGCTGCGCTGACCGAAGGTGAAGACCTGAGCGAAGCATTCAAGGAAAAGGCTGCTACCATCTTTGAAGCGGCAGTTGTTTCCCGCCTCAACGAAGAACTGGATCGTATCCATGGTGATTACGCTAAGGTTCTTGAAGAAGAAATTGAGTCTGTCAAGGCTGAACTTGCTGAGCAAGTAGACGAGTATCTTTCGTTTGCTGTTAGCAAGTGGGCAAAGGACAATGAACTCGCCATTGAGCACGGTATCAAGACCGAGATGGCAGAGAGCGTCCTTGCTGGACTCAAACAGGTTTTCGTCGAGAACTTCATTGATCTTCCCGACGAGAAAGTTGACTTGGTTGACGAGATGACCGAGCAACTCGATATTATGCAAGCAAAACTCAACGAACAAATCGAAGAGAACGTTGGCCTCACCAAAGAGGTTGGCGGTTATATCAAGAATGGGATTGTGAGCGAACTGAGCGAGGGTCTGTCCCTCTCGCAACGCGAGAAGCTGGCATCTCTTGCTGAGGGAGTTGAGTTTGATGATGAAGAATCCTTCCGTGGGAAGGTTGCGACCCTTCGTGAGTCGTATTTCTCCACCAAACCCGAAGTGACTACTGTCACCGAAGACGTACAGGTTGAGAATCAGGAAGTTGGCGACACTATGTCTGCCTACGTCCAAGCACTTTCCCGCTGGGCTAAGTGATTAACTAGTTCCACTATCCAATAAGGTAAAAAAGCAAATGTTCAACTCTGAATCTTTGCAGGAAAAGTGGGCACCCATTCTGGAACACTCCGAACTGAACAACATTTCGGACAAATATAGAAAGGCTGTCACCTCCATCCTGCTCGAAAACCAAGAAAAGTTCCTCCGCGAGGAAGCAGGCGTGCTGAGTGAAGCCGCCCCTACCATGAGTGCTGGCACAGCTGGTTTCTCTGGTAGCAGCACTGCCACTGGTCCTGTCGCAGGTTTCGACCCCGTACTGATCTCCCTGATCCGTCGCTCGATGCCTAAGCTGATCGCCTATGATATCGCAGGCGTTCAACCGATGACTGGTCCTACTGGTCTCATCTTTGCCATGCGTTCACGCTATGGCACAAACCGTACCGCTGGCACTGAGTCCTTCTTCAACGAAGCTGACACAGAGTTCTCCGCAGAGAACGCAGCATCGAACCTCGGTCGTACCGCCCAGAGCGGCACCAACCCTGGTCTGCTGAATGACAGCGGCACCTACACCGTCTCTGACGGTATGCCGACTGCTGAGGCTGAGGCACTGGGCGATGCAGCAGGCAATGCCTTTGCTGAAATGAACTTCTCCATCGAGAAGGTCACCGTTACCGCCAAGTCCCGTGCTCTGAAAGCAGAATACTCGCTTGAACTCGCCCAAGACCTGAAAGCTGTTCATGGTCTCGACGCTGAGTCTGAGCTCGCCAACATCCTCTCTACTGAGGTTCTCGCTGAGATCAACCGCGAAGTTGTACGTACCGTATACCGCATTGCTCGCCCTGGCGCTCAGAACAACACAGCTACTGCTGGCGTATTCGACCTCGACGTTGATTCCAACGGTCGCTGGTCGGTTGAAAAGTTCAAGGGTCTCCTTTTCCAGATCGAACGCGACATGAACGCAATCGGTCACGAGACTCGTCGCGGGAAGGGTAACATCCTCATCTGCTCTGCTGACGTTGCTTCGGCACTGTCTATGGCAGGTGTTCTGGATTACACCCCTGCTCTCTCGGGTAATAGCAACCTGCTTCCCGATGACAACAGCAGCACCCTGGCTGGTACGCTGAACGGACGCATCAAGGTCTACGTTGACCCCTATTCCGCTAACGTTTCTGACCGTCACTTCTATGTGGCTGGTTACAAAGGTTCTAGCGCCTACGATGCTGGTCTGTTCTACTGCCCCTATGTGCCCCTCCAAATGGTTCGCGCCGTTGGACAGGATACATTCCAGCCCAAGATCGGCTTCAAGACCCGCTACGGCATGGTTGCGAACCCGTTTGCAGAAGGAACAACGCAGGGGAGCGGTGCTCTTAATGCTAACGCTAACCGTTACTATCGTCGTGTGCTGGTTGATAACCTCATGTGATCGATTGCTCACAAACGAGTCTTCTTGGGGTCCTTCGGGACCCCTTTTTTGTTAAATAGTAATTATACTATGGTGACCCATGCCGAGAGGAATCATGCTGAAACCAGAAATTCAGGCTAGGATCTACAAGTTGAAGACTGCTCTGTTTGAAGGAGAACATAAAGATAAAGGTGCTGAATGGCACGACGGTGCCCATGCCGCCTACAATGCAGTCCTAGATATTTTGAACGAGTACCGCCAATGAAAAAGGATCTAGATTTCATTGATGAAATGCTTCCCGAGTTGCAAGCAGCAACCTTACGGATGAAGACAGACATCCTCATGCAAGAACCATGCCCAGTGTACGAGGGGGATGATACTGATTGGGCAGACTTCTGGTACGGGGAAGACATAGCATGAAATGGAACTGGGGTAATGATGTAGAGATCCCAGAAAGGATCACAGAAGAACGTGTGCAGGAGATGATTGATGATGCCATACGAAAGCACAATCGTAATGCTTCGATTATCAGTATGTGTGTTGGTTGGGTTGTTCTTGCACTTTTTGCTGAGGGTCTCCTTCGACTCATCGGAGTGATCCCGCCTGTTGTGCCATGGATCAATCCACACTTATAGAATGGATTGGAGTTGCTCTCCTCTTCTTGTTTGGTGTCACTATGATCTATCATGGTCATATGATAACCCACAGCAAGAGGGGGTATCGTAACTGCCAAAAAGAGAAAGAGGATGCCATAAATACCAGGAGAAGAATTGAAGAACTCCTGAGGAACAAGTAATGGCACTGTATGGCGTTGAGAACAACCAGGACCTGGTGGGTCTGTGGAGTAAGCAATTAGAGAATAGGAACTTCCTGTCACCTATTGGGTTCAAGATGCTGTTAGAACAGTTCCCCAAGGTGCCTTACTTCTCACAGTCTGCCAACATCCCTGGCATAGGACTGAACACAATCGAGCAACCTACTATGCTAGGTCGCCCTGTACCGTGGGACGCTCATGGTTTGAACTACGAACCGTTCACACTGACGTTCCTGGTAGATGAAGATTTAGAAAACTATCTTATCATCCACAACTGGATGCGTGGTATCAGTGGTGGTAACCACACATGGGAACGTGGAGACTATGAAGACAAGTATACACCACGCTGTGACGGTTCTCTTGCTGTCATGAACTCCAACATGCAGACTAACTTCTTTGTTAACTTCAAAGACTTGTTCCCTGTGTCGTTGAATGCTCTGGAATTTAATGCTACTATTGATGGTACAGAGTATGCCACGGCATCAGTCGAATTCAGGTATACTGCGTATGACATTGTAGACATTGAAGGTCAACGGAGGACCACACTTGAATGACATTAGATGAAATTCGTGACATGTGGAGAGAGGACTGCGTTGTAGACCAGAACGATCTCGACACTGAAAACTTTAAGGTTACTGTTATCCATGAGAAGTACCTAAACATCTGGTCTCAGTTCAAACTGATGCTATCAGATGCTGAGACTAAGGCAAAGATGCTTTACAAACAGAAGTTTGAATACTACTCAGGCAAGGCACCTGCCAAAGTGTACGCTGAGAAACCATTCAACCATAAGGTACTCAAAACTGACATCACCACATACATCTGGGCAGACGAAGACTGGTTGAGAAACAAGCAGAAGATCGACTACCTTGAAACTTGTATAAATTACTTAGAACAGATTCTTAAACAGTGTTCCTCTCGTGGGTTCCAGATTAAGAATTTTATTGATCTGAGACGACATGGTGATTACTAAGATTGAAAAGAAGAATGAAGTCTATGTCAAGGTAACAGCAGAACCGCATGTACATCAGGAGTTGAGTGACCACTTCCAGTTTGAAGTGCCTCAGGCGAAGTACATGCCTCAGTATCAAAAATGGAAATGGGATGGCAAGATCCGCTTATACTCTCCTGCTACTGGGGAGATATATGCGGGTCTTTTTGATTACCTATGTGAGTTTCTGGATGAGAAGGGATATGAATGGGAAGTTGAAGACAGCAAGTTCTATGGTAAACCAAATGAATGTGAACTACTCGTATCTCCTGAGGCAACTGCGGGGTTTGTTAGATCTCTCGGACTCCCTTTCAAAGCAAGAGATTACCAGTTACGAGCAATTTACCAGGCACTTAGGTACAATCGCAGACTTCTACTATCCCCGACAGGATCAGGAAAGTCTCTGATCATCTATGCTCTGGTGCGTTGGCACCTGGGTCTGGATCGTCGTGTGTTGATTATTGTACCTACTGTATCATTGGTCGAACAGATGTACAAGGACTTCCAACAGTATGGTTGGAAAGCAGATGCATACTGTCACAAGATCATGGGTGGCACAGAGAAGTACACAAACGCTCCTGTGGTCATCTCTACATGGCAGAGTATCTACAAGGAACCTCGTAAGTTCTTCAAGGACTTCGATGTAGTCATCGGTGACGAGGCACACCTGTATAAAGCGAAAAGTCTGTCAGGTATTCTCACCAAGTGCCATGATGCAAAATACCGCGTAGGACTGACAGGTACTCTGGATGGTATGCACACTCATCAGTTGGTGTTAGAAGGTTTGTTTGGTCGATGTGACAAGGTGACAAAGACTGCTGACCTCATGAATAAGGGACACCTTACTCCACTGAAAGTAAATATCCTACTGTTGAAACATGGGTATGTTCCTTTTGATGATTACCATCAGGAGATGGACTACATCATCAGTCATCCAAAGAGAAACAATCTGATTATCAACTTAGCGTGTGATCTGAAAGGTAACACTCTTATTCTGTTCAACTACGTGGAGAAGCACGGGGACCCTTTGTGGGAGATGCTAAATAATAAGGTAAAGATGGGTCCTGAATCACGCAGAACTTTCTTTATTCATGGGGGCATTGATGCCTATGATCGTGAACAAGCACGATCTATCTGTGAGAAAGAAAACAATGCCATTATCTTGGCATCGTATGGTACTTTCTCTACTGGTATCAATATCAAGAATCTACATAATGTAATTTTTGCTAGTCCATCCAAGTCGAGAGTAAGGAACCTCCAATCTATTGGACGTGTCCTTCGTAAAGGTGAAAACAAGGCGCAGGCAACGTTGTATGACATTGCAGACAACTGCTCCCGAGGATCCAGAAGTAATTATACCCTTCGTCATCTTGCTGAAAGAATCAAGATCTATCAAGAAGAGTCATTCAATTACGAAATAAAGGAGATCAAACTACATGATTAACTACATCCGACACGACGAACAGTTCTTTGGTGCAGTCAAACTAACATCAGGAGAGGAAGTCTTAGGTGAGATTCTCGTTAGTCAAGATCCTGATACTGAGAGAGATATGATCTTCATTCAGAATCCTGCTAAGACTAAGGTTATCGAGTTGGATCCTGATGAAGAGACCAAGAGTCAAAAGGTTGCTATGGCATTCATCCGTTGGATGAACTTCTCTGATGAAGACTTCTATGTCCTAGATGAAGCAGCTGTCACTACCATTGCTCCTATGTCAAAGGAAGCAGTGATGATGTATAAGCGTTGGGTCAGAAAAGAGATTATGAAGGAAGAAGACGACGAGACCGAAGTTCCAATGAACAAAAGCATGGGTCTAGTGTCTAAGGTTGATGAAGCAAGAACGTTCTTGGAGAAGATCTTTAAGAACGGATCTCATTACCACTAAGTAATAACTTAAAGGTACTCTGTCTCTGAACCCTGACTGTGTTACTATAATTATAATTCTTCTTCTTGTCAAGCTGTCACCTTGTCACTTGACATTTTTGTCACCATAAGTTAACATTATGCTATCCGTGAAGGACAACTATGACTATTTCTATGCCAGCACGGAAGAACGCCAAAAAGAAAGAACACTATGTGGATAACAAGCAGTTCCTCCATGAACTGATTATCTATCGTAATAAGTGTGCTCAGGCAGCAGAGAAAGGAGAATCCAAACCTCGTGTGTCCAACTACATTGGCGAATGCTTCCTTAAAATTGCTACCCACCTTTCGTATCGTCCTAACTTCATCAACTACATGTACCGTGAGGACATGATTGGTGATGGGATTGAGAACTGTATTCAGTACATCCATAACTTCGATCCAGAGAAATCATCCAACCCGTTTGCATACTTCACACAGATTGTGTACTATGCATACCTGCGTAGGATTGCCAAAGAGAAGAGGCAGCAGTCAATCAGAGAGAAGATCCTAGAACGTAAGGGATATGAAGAGGTTTTCCACACAGATGACCTTGACAACCATGCTGATATGAACTACATTAAGTCGCGAGTCGAAACCAACACGAGGTACTGATGGCACACTTGTCCGACAACTACATGGAAAACTACTGGCGGGGTGGCACCGCCGAAGACCGTACCAAAGAATTGATCTCAGAACTGACTGAACTTGTCGGCGGTGTAACATACACTCAGACATGTGTCACTAGTGCAGGCAAACAGTACAAGAAACTTGTGATTGAGTATGAAGATACTTTTGATAACTGACCAGCACTTCGGTGCTCGAAACGACAGTCAGGCATATGTTAATAAGTATCAAAAGTTCTACTCCAAAACCGTACTCCCTTACATAGATAAGCATAAGATCACTAACGTGATCGCTTTGGGAGATACGTTCGACAGAAGAAAGGGTATCAACTACAACTCGCTGGATGCAGCGAAAGCAATGTGGTTTGATCCTTTACGCGAGCGTAATGTAAAAATGCATATGCTCGTGGGGAACCATGACATCTACTACAAGAATACTCTCAGAATTAATAGTCCCCAACTTCTGCTCGGAGACTACGACAACATTACTGTCGTGGATAATCCTAGGGAACTATCTATTGGTGGTAGTAGCATACTTCTTCTGCCTTGGATTTGTGATGACAATAGAGGAAGAGCACTCGACGCGATTGAGAGCAGTAATTCACCTATCTGCCTTGGCCATCTTGAACTTAATTCTTTTGAACCTATTCCTGGATACACCATGGAACACGGGGATGATCCCAGCATGTTCTCCAAGTTTGATCTAGTGTGTAGTGGTCATTTTCATCACAGATCTAAGAAGGGTAACGTAGTATACCTCGGTAATCCGTACCAAATGTTCTGGAATGATTACGGTTGCGAACGTGGGTTTCATGTACTAAATACTGATACCAAGAAACTCACGTTTGTAAAGAATCCCAACAGTATGTTCCACAAGATCTACTATCGGGATTCAGAAACTGCCACCATTGATTACAACTCTCTGGAAGGTAGTTATGTCAAACTCATTGTCGAGAAAAAACAGGACCAAGTTCTGTTTGACAAGACCCTCAAAAAAATCAACGACTCAGGTATTGTTGACTTGAAGATCATCGAAGATACATTCGTGCATCTCGATGACGTTGATGAGGATCTAGAACAAGAGGACACACTGAGCATTCTTCACAACTGTGTCAAAGAGATCGACAATAAGGAGGAAGTATTTGGTATACTCAAATCCTTGTATGTAGAGGCACTAAGACTATAATGTACGTTCTAGTTGACAAGAAATCAGGTGGCGTGTATGCTGTTCGGGATGACACTATCGATGAAAGGGTAGTTCAGATCTTTGAACAAGAAGATGATGCTGAACGGTATCACGGTTACCTGATGGCGGACGACTACAAGCGTGCGTTAGAAGTCATGGAAGTCGAAGAAGAGATTGTCAAAGAAAACTGTACTCAGTATGGTTACAACTACACTGTCATCACACCAAACGACATAGTATTCCCTCCACGAGATACCGATTAGCATGATTACATTTGAGAGAATCCGCTGGAAGAACTTCCTGTCCACTGGTCAGCAGTTCACCGAAGTAGATCTCACAGAGTCACCCACTACATTGATCGTAGGAAATAACGGCGCGGGCAAGAGTACCATTCTTGACGCGCTTTGTTTTGTCTTGTTCAACAAACCGTTTCGCAAGATCAACAAACCACAACTGATCAATAGTGTTAACGAACGTGAACTTTTGGTGGAGGTAGAGTTTAAGATCGGCACTGTCGATTATAAAATAGTACGTGGTATCAAACCCAGCGTGTTTGAGATCTACCGTAATGATGAACTGGTTGATCAGGACGCTGCTAATAAGGACTACCAAAAACACCTTGAACAAAGCATTCTCAAACTTAACTTCAAGTCTTTTACTCAGGTTGTTATTCTTGGAAGTAGCACTTTTGTGCCTTTCATGCAGTTGCCTGCTGCTCATCGAAGAGAAGTTATTGAAGACCTCCTTGATATCCAAATCTTCTCGCAGATGAATGGTATCCTCAAAGAGAGGATCAAAGATGCAAAAGATGAGCAACGTCAGTGTGAGTACGAACTAGAACTTGCACAACAGAAGGTTGACATGCAGGTTCGTAACATCCAGAACCTGGAAAAAGTTGATGCCAAGCACGTCGAAGACAAGCAAGAACGCTTTGTTAAGAATGAAAATCGTGTGATGGAGATCGGTGAGAAGATTAAACTCATCGAGAAGGAAGTAGATGCTATGGAACCAGAGATCCTGCAACTGGATGTCATGGTTGAGAAGCATGAGAAGTTCAAGGACATGAAGTCTAAACTGCATCACAAGTATGAGCAGTCTAAAAAAGACTACGACTTCTTTGTAGAGCATAAAACCTGTCCTGTATGTACACAGGACATCGACAAAGACTTCCGTATTGACAAACAGGCAGAACTCAATCAGAAATGTGTTGAACTGCATGATGCACAGTCTAAGATTCTTGGTAGCATCACCACATTCTCTAATCAGGTTAAAGAACTTCGTGACAAAGCATCGAAGATCAACAACATGAGGTACGAGATTCAGTCTCTCACCAAGGAACAACTGCGTCTCCTCAAAGAGAACACACAGATCATGACTGATGTAGGTAGTGACTCTGCTTCCTTGGAGAGGGAGAAGCAAGAACTGGTTGAGATGCAAGGACTACTTGACACCAAGCAGAAATCATGCTCTAATATAAACAAGCAGACGGATCATCTCAAAGTTGTTGCTGGTCTGCTCAAAGATGGTGGGATTAAGACTAAGATTATTTCTAAGTTCATTCCTGTCATTAACCAGCGCATCAATAAATATCTTCAAAGCATGGATTTCTATGTGAACTTCACGCTTGATGATAACTTTAACGAGAAGATCCTTTCTCGTTTTCGAGACGATTTCTCCTATGCATCGTTCTCTGAGGGTGAGAAACAAAAGATCGATCTGGCACTGTTGTTTACTTGGCGTGAAGTCGCTAAATTAAAAAACAGTGTATCAACAAACCTTCTTCTGCTTGATGAAGTGTTTGATTCGTCGCTCGATCAGTCTGCTACTGACGAACTGATGAGGATATTGAAGGGTCTGGGGGAAAAGACTAACCTCTTTGTGATCTCACATAAGGGTGACGTACTCTACGATAAGTTTGAGCGTATCGTAGAGTTCTCGAAAGACGGAGACTTTTCCACCATGGCATCTATACAGGGATGAAACACATACTCTTCACACTCAAAGGTTGTCCACTCTATAAACTGGATGACGAAGCAGATATTAGAAACTGTCTGGTGAATGCAGCGGTAATGTCACAAGCAACCTTGCTAGACATTACCAGTCACAAGTTCTCTCCACTCGGTGTTACTGCTGTTGCACTCCTAGCAGAGTCACATATCAGCATTCACACTTGGCCAGAGAAGAACATGGCAGTCTGTGATGTGTTTACTTGCGGGGACCACACGATGCCAGACTCAGCAGTCAGGTATATGTATGATTACTTGCAAGCAACAGACATGGTTGCTTCCCAGTTCATAAGACCGTTGGATGAAGACCCGCAAGGGACACCTGAATAAGCGTCACAGACCCTGTGGGAGATCTCCCATGGGGTCTTATACTGTATTCATACAGACGACAACCGATGTACAACACCCAAGAAATCAAAGGTAACCTCGCCCGCCTGCTTGCCACCGAGAACCTGCTGGTGCAGCACAAGCAAGTCTCTACTGCTTCCTTCGATGTTGAGAAGCGTGTCCTGACTCTCCCTCTGTGGGACCGTGCAAGCAATATCGTGTACACCATGCTGGTTGGTCATGAGGTCGGTCATGCCTTGTTCACCCCCAACGATGACAGTCTTGACAACCTGCCTTGCCCCAAGGCATATGTCAACGTGACTGAGGATGCTCGCATCGAGAAACTGATGAAGCGTAAGTACCCTGGTCTCACCAAAGACTTCTATGGTGGTTATCAGGAACTCAATGCTCAGGATTTCTTCTGCATCAAGGATGAAGACCTGACTAAGATGACTCTCATCGATCGGATCAACCTACACTACAAGATCGGTGCATATGCACTGCTGCCTTTTGAGGACGCTGAGACCCCTCTACGTGACGCTGTGGGCGTTGCTGAGACGTTTGAAGAGGCGATTGCCGCCGCTGTTGCTATTTACGAGTATGCAAAACAGCAGCAGGAAAAGCAAAAGTCTGTCACTCCGTCACCTCAGGGTAACCAACAATCTTCTGGCATGACTCACGAAGAGATGCTTGATAAAGCACAGGAACGTGAGCAGCAGAACGAAGCATCTGGTGAAGGTGACGAACCACGCCCCTGGTTTACTGACAGTGACCCTGAGGAAGACGATCGTACTAATCGTAACTTCGACAAAGATGACGCTGATCTGGACACTCCGTCCTTCGATTACGCTGAACCTGACATTGACAACGTTGCAACTCAGGACAACTTTGATACCAAGGCACAGTCTCTGATCAACAAGGGTGCCCTTCCCCCTACCTATGTCACTTTTCCTAAGTTTGACATGAGTAAGATCATCACCCCCAACGTTGCTCTGTGGGATGCAGCAGAAGAGTGGTGGGATGTATACTACTCTGATCAAGAGTCTCCTTTTGCTGCTGTTGATGCTGATTTCAACGAGTTCTGCAACAAGTCTGCTAAGGATGTAAACTATCTGGTCAAGGAGTTTGAGTGTAAGAAGTCTGCTTCTGCCTATGCACGGTCTACAACCTCCCGTACTGGCGTTCTTGACCTTAGCAAACTGCATACCTACAAGTTCAACGATGACATTTTCAAGAAGGTGACTCGTACTCCTGATGGTAAGAACCATGGTCTGATCTTCCTACTTGATTGGTCTGGTTCTATGGCACAGGAGATCTTTGAGACTGTCTGTCAGGTCATCAACCTTGCTCAGTTCTGTAAGAAGGTTGGTATCCCCTTCGATGTGTACTCTTTCGTCACTGATCACCAGCAGAATCGCTTCTTCGGTCTCGAATCTGATGCTGATTGGAAAGATCTTCCTGATCCTCAGACCCGCAATGCTGGTGAGTTCTGGTTGGATAAGCGTTTCAAACTGGTCAACCTGCTGTCTAGCGAAGGTAACAACAAAAACTTCAAGCGTCAGTGTAAGTTCCTCTATCGTGTTGCCAACTATTGGAAACCTCAGAGTTACTACAACTTCCGTCCTGCTCCTCCTTCCTTCCTTGGTCTGGGTGGCACTCCTCTGAACGATGCTCTCGTGGTTATGCGTCAGTATCTTGGCGAGTGGCAGCGTAAGCAGGGTGTTGAGAAGACTCATCTGCTGGTTCTGACGGACGGTGAATCCCAGTGCCTTGGATACACGAAGTCTCCTGAGGATTCGGTATACTTTGATCGTCCTTATGTCTCTACTCTCCCTTACAACACTGTTGTTCGTGACAATGGTCGTTACCACACTGGCATCGAGAACGCTAACTCTTCTGCTACTGCTGTTCTGTTGAAGATCCTCCGTGCTGCATACCCTCAGTGCAGTGTTCTTGGGTTCCGTATCTGTCAAAATCGTTCTATGGTCCACTATCTGCATGTCCTGGGTATCTGGGACACCGATAAATACTCCAAAGATTTCACCAAGAACAAGTCTACTATTGTTCACAACAGTCCTTACACTGAACTCTATGTCTTGAAGTCCAATTCATACAGTTCTGACACTGAAATGGAGGTTGCTGACGACGCAACCAAGAATCAGATCAAGTCAGCATTTAGGAAGTCCTTGAAGTCCAAGTCTGTCAACCGAAGGATGCTTACATCGTTCGCAGGACAGATCGCATAGTGTCCTCAGGGGGTCTTCGGACCCCCTTTTTTCTTGTATGATTACTAGGTAATCGACAGACACCCACAATGCCTCGCACCGCTGACGTGACCACCAACGAAATCATTGACTTCCTCACCCGCAACTTCGGTCAAGACGTTAAAACTCCTCACCTTCTCCGTGCAGCAGACCACTTCGATGTCTCTTATCCTACTATTACTAAGCGACTTGATTCCTATAAGTCTGGTCGTGGCAAGTGGTGTCTGACTGCACAAGAAATCGAGAAGACTTTCAATGCTCCTTCTGCTACACCTGCTGTTCCCGATCGGGATTCTACTAACTTGATTCCATCCAAAGATAATAATTTTGTCCCGTTCGGTAACTTTGCTGATGTAAAGAAGATTATCAAGTCTGGTATCTTCTATCCTGTCTTCATCACGGGTCTGTCTGGCAACGGTAAGACCTTCGGTGTCGAGCAAGCATGTGCTACCCTCGGTCGTGAACTGATTCGTGTCAACATTACGGTAGAAACTGATGAAGATGACCTTATTGGTGGTTTCCGCCTTGTGGACGGTAACACTGTTTGGCACAATGGTCCCGTCATTGAGGCACTCCAACGTGGTGCAGTGCTTCTTCTCGATGAGATCGACCTTGCTAGTAACAAAATCCTCTGCTTGCAGTCCATTCTTGAAGGCAAAGGCATCTATTTGAAGAAGACTGGTGTCACTATCAACCCTGCACCTGGGTTCACTGTTGTCGCTACTGCCAACACTAAGGGTAAGGGCAGCGATGATGGTCGTTTCATCGGCACAAACGTGCTCAATGAGGCATTCTTGGAGCGTTTTCCTCTCACTTTCGAGCAAGAGTACCCTACTGCTAGCATCGAGACCAAGATGCTCAACAACTACTGCAAGGAACTCAACTGCTGCGACGATGAATTCATCTCCAACCTCACTACTTGGGCAGAAATCATCCGTAAAACCTTCGCTGAGGGTGGTTGTGACGAGGTTATCAGCACCCGTCGCCTGGTTCACGTCATCCGTGCCTTCGCTATCTTCAACAACCGTCTGAAAGCGATCAAACTGTGCCTGAATCGCTTCGATGACGAGACCAAAGCATCATTCCTTGAACTTTACAGCAAGATTGATGCTAAGATTGACCTTGATGAGTCCCCTCTGCTCCAAGACTGATGCTGTATCGTACACAAATCCTTGACGACTCGGGTGTATCCCGAGTCTTAGGTCAAGTTGACCCTATTTTGGTCACAAATCCCCTCAAAAACGTCAACGAACACAAAGGGATTGATCCAGAGTGGTTAGACGAACAGATTGCTAACTCTCTTCAACCAGAACTTACACTATCCAGCGGCAGGAGTGGGTTTACCTACAAAAAATACACTGCTGGACAGGATTATGACTGGCATCAGGACGAGATTACTAGCATTGATGGTCTGAGATTGGATGTATCTACCACACTTTTCCTCAATGACCCGACTGATTACGAAGGTGGTGAGTTAGAGTTGCGATTTGGTGACTTTGGTGTTAGTATTAAACTACCCGCAGGGTATGCTGTCATATATCCTACGGGCATCATCCACCGTGTGAAACCAATCATCTCTGGTGTTCGCAAAGTGGTCCATTGGTGGGATGAATCCAATGTTCAGAACCCATTTACACGCGACGCTATCGTCCAGTTGTCCAAACTCCCTGAACGAGTTGATCTTCACACCGCTACACTTGAACGATTCTGTTAAATTATGAGTAACAAGTACAATGAGGAAGAAATCCTCAGAGAATTGAAAGAATACATCAGTTCCACGTACAATCAGCACTATTCAAACGATGGTTTGCAAACTCTCGATCTGATTGAAGCATGTGGTGACGGTGAAGCATTCTGTCGAAGTAACATCTTGAAGTATGCTACTCGCTATGACAAGAAAGGAACCGCTAGACGTGACATCATGAAGGTGTTACACTATGCTGTTCTGTTGATGCACTTCAACGACAAAAACGCTACCCCTACCGAAGACTACCCTAACCGATGACCTGTATGAAATTTTCCGAACCTCAGATGGAGATTCTGAGTCTGTTTATGAACATCAATCCTTCGATTATGTTCAAACCAGGTCAGAAAGTATCCACCATCTCTAACAACAGAAACATCCTGGGGTCTTGTACGTTCAAGGATGTAGAGTTTGAGAGCAAGGCACCCATTTACGACCTGGGTAACATGATGAAAACCATCAAGGTCTTGTCTCGCAACAACACTTCGTCTCCTGAGGTTGAGTTCAACACTAACCGTGTCGAAATCAGCAACAATGGCAGTCGAATGAAGTATTACTACGCCGAGGAGCGTATGATCACGGTTCCACCTGAGAATATCAACTCTCTCGGTGAACCTGCTGTTATCACCAAACTGTCTAACGATCAACTGATCCAGATCTTCGGCACTGCATCACACTATCAACTGCCTGATCTGTGTTTCCAAGGTAAAGAAGGTAAACTTTTTGCCATCGTGACTGACAAGCGTAACTCTACGTCTAACTCCTTGGAGATCGAACTGGGTGAGGCAGACAAAGAGTTCTGTTTCTGTATGAAGATCGAGAACATGTCGATCCTGATGACTAATGGACAACCTTGTCGTGCTGCCAAGGGTTACAACATTGAACTGTTCGAGAAGAAGGTTGCTAGACTGGTGGGAATTGTCAACGAGACTGCATCTCATACTGTTGAGAACATCGAACTGATGCTAGCATTGGAACCCGACAGTGAATACTAAGAAGAAGGACTATGATGGTCCCCTCTACGCTCCCTGGTGGAAGGTAGTGGCAGGTAAGAAAGAGTTCCAAGAGTGGTTAAAAAAACAGCAGGAGAAGAAATGAACGAATTCCTTTGGGTTGAAAAGTATCGACCTCAGACTGTGGATGATTGTATCCTTCCTGAGGAAACTACCAAGATGTTCAAAGGGTTCATCGAACAGGGTGAACTACCGAATCTCTTGCTTGCTGGTCCTGCTGGCATTGGCAAGACTACCATTGCCAAGGCACTCTGTAATGAACTAGGTGCTGACTACTATGTGATCAACGGATCGGATGAAGGACGCTTTCTGGACACTGTTCGGAACCGTGCTAAGTCCTTTGTGTCTACCGTCTCCCTGACCTCTGAGGCGAAGCACAAGGTGCTGATCATCGATGAGGCAGACAACACCACTCCTGACGTACAGATGCTCCTGAGGGCGTTTGTGGAGGAGTTTCAGGGTGCCTGTCGCTTCATCTTCACCTGCAACTACAAGAACAAGATCATCCAACCGCTGCACTCTCGGTGCTCGGTGGTGGAGTTTAACGTCAGAGGCAAGGAGAAGCAGTTCCTTGCTGCTGCATTCTTCAAACGTGTGCATCAGATCCTCGCTGAGGAGGGTGTTGAGTTTGAGATGGCAGTGCTGCGTGAGGTGGTGCTGAAACACTTCCCTGACTTCCGTCGCACCCTGAATGAACTGCAACGCTATGCCTCACGAGGCAGCATTGACGCAGGTATTCTGGGTAATTCTTCTGACATTGCCATGTCAGACCTGATGGAGTTCTTGAAGCACCGTAAGTTTACTGACGTTAAGAAGTGGGTTGTTGCCAACATGGACAACGAACCTCATGCAATCATGAGAAAAGTCTATGACTCCCTCTATACATATTTGAAACCAGCAAGTATTCCCGAAGCAGTCCTGGTGATCGGTGAGTACCAGTACAAAGCAAACTTTGTCATGGATCAGGAGATTAACCTCGTTGCATTCATGACAGAAATCATGATGAGATGTGAGTTCAAATGAGTATTACCAAGCACGATCTATTCCCTACTACTGTTTACCAGTTTGACCTGGGTGAAGAAGACATGTGGATGGCAGATCAAGCATTGGAATACATCAAGACCTTAGAGATGACGATGTATAACTTCCCTGCTGGTGTCAGAACCAGTCGTGGGGATATACATAAAGAGGAACCTATGCTCCCGCTGATTGGATTCTTCCATGACTGTCTGGACTTCATTCGGTGTGACCTTGCTCTCCAAGCTCAGGAACTTCGTATCTCACTTTCTTGGGCAAACTGGGCACCACCTAACTCAGGTGCTGGTCATCCTCTTCATCGTCACAATTATTCTTATCTCTCTGGGGTATTCTATTTCACAGAAGGAAGTGAGACGGTCTTTCAAGACCCTGTTGATATCCGCAATCTTGATACCTTGGAGATTATTAGGGACTACTTCGACGGACCCTATGAAAGGTTTAAGGCAGAACCTGGTAAACTTCTTGTATTCCCTGGATGGTTGAGACATTACAGCAATCCTCATGGTGGTGAGGAGTCACGCTATACCATGTCGTTCAACTCTCTTCCCCATGGTCCAGTCAACGCAGGACCACAGGGTGTACCCATGGCGAACATTAATGTATTATGAAACACTTGAAGACCCCGCTCCGATACCCAGGTGGTAAGTCGCGAGCAGCAGCATCATTGTACAAATGGTTCCCAACAGGAATCAAAGAGTATCGAGAACCTTTCTTGGGTGGAGGTTCAATGGCACTCTACTTCTCGCAACTACATCCTGATACTCCTGTTTGGGTCAATGACAAATACTATTACCTCTATAATTTCTGGGTCCACCTACAAGAAGCAGGTGACGAACTGTCTGATGTCTGCTATGGCATCAAGCAAGACCATGCGACCGCTCCCCTTGCTAAGGAGTTGTTCATACGAAGTAAGGAAGAGATATCCGAAGCCGATCCTTTTCGTCAAGCTGTGCTATTTTGGGTTCTTAATAAGTGTTCTTACTCTGGGTTGACAGAGAACTCCTCCTTCTCTGAGTCTGCTTCCAAACAGAACTTTACCCTACGTGGTGCAGCAAACTTGAAGAAGTATCAGGACATCATTGCTGATTGGCACATCACTAATTTAGATTATACTGAACTGCTTTCAGGGGATGATGGTGTGTTCTGCTTCCTTGATCCTCCATATAAGATTGGTTCTTTTCTCTATGGTACTAACGCAGAGATGCACAAGAACTTTGACCATGCTAATTTTGGAGAAGCATGTAAGGAGTGTACTCACAAGTGGATGGTCACCTATAATGTAGACGAAGAGATTGAAAAGATGTTTGAAGGGTATCAGCAGAGATACTTCGACATCACATATGGTATGAAGCACCGAGAGAACAACAAGAAGTCTGAACTCTTGGTATCCAACTACGACGTAGCACCCCCTAACCCACTCGAAGCACTGATCTATGAAGGAGTATGAGTACCAGCTGAAAGATTACCTTAATGGTATCAACTTGAAGCAAGGAGACATCCACGAAGACGAACGTGCGATGAAGAAGTATCCATCCTTCGTAGTGAATAAGTGTCTTGCTGGACACATTGATTGCATCATGCATGTCAACGAGATGAATCGTATGTACGAACTCGATCCAGACATGCAATATAACTATTACCTATATAGTATTAGGAAATCCAAACGCTTCGCGCCTTGGAACAAAGTCCAGACAGATAATGATCTAGAACTAGTAAAACAGTTCTACGGATATAGCACCGACAAGGCGAGAGATGCCCTGAAACTGCTCAACAAGGATCAGTTAGAAGTCATCAAATCTAAATTAAACATTGGAGGAGTAAGATGAGTGACGAGATCTCTTGGTCTCAGGATATGATGTTAGAGGTGGCACTGAAAGAACCTGATGACTTTCTCAAAGTGCGTGAAACTCTGACTAGAATCGGTGTTGCATCCCGTAAGGATCGTAAACTGTATCAGTCATGCCATATCCTGCATAAGAAGGGCAAGTATTACATTGTCCATTTCAAAGAACTGTTTGCGTTGGACGGCAAGCCCGCCAACATCACAAAGAACGACATCGAACGTCGTAATCGCATTGCAAAACTTCTGTTTGACTGGGGTCTAGTAGACTTTGAAGCAGAAGGTCTTGTCGATATTGCACCACTCAACCAGATTAAGGTGCTATCATATAAGGATAAGTCCGAATGGACACTAGAATCCAAGTATAACATTGGCAAAAAGAAAGTCGTTGCTGAGTCTTAATTATGTACGAAGAACTGAACTGTTTTGAAGAGGCACTCAAACACTTCGGCACCAGAGTAGAGATCATTACTGCTATGGAAGTAGCACGAAAGATCTCTGCCGAGGATGCTTACCAAATGATTAAAGATGAGTTGAAAGATGTGAAGAAGTGTCGTAAACTATTCAAAGCAGACGGTGATTGTGCATGAGATTTCTTGGATTGCGAGTTGAAGATCATGATTCCAACATTACATACACTGACGGCACCAAAGTAAAATACCTCTCCACGGAGAGGTATTATGGTATCAAGCACCATGGGTATGGCAATACCTGGCAGTGGGAAGATATACTTAATCATTGGGATCTGACCATCGATGATGTAGATGCAATCGCTGTCATCAGTGATCAAGTTGAGTTTGACAAAAGAGAACTATACAGAGAGATTGATCTAGGTCTACCCTGTCGTTGCTTTGCAGTAGACCACCACTGGGCACACGTTCTGTCACAATGGCCAGTGGGTATCCCTTACACAAACTATGTGTTTGATGGTTATGGTAGCAATGAGAGGTCTCATTCGCTATTCGTGAATAGCGAATTAGGTGTAGAGTACAATGTTAACAAGCATGGATCCATCGGCATTGAGATGGCAAAGGTTGGTGCTACGCTTGGACTTAAAGATGTGACACCAGATGGTCTAGACCTTGCTGGAAAGGTCATGGGACTGGCAGCATATGGTCTGATTGATCGTGAATACTTCGATAAGATGTGCTGCTATCCTCTGAGTAGGATCAAACAGATCTGGAACTATGATTCATGGGATCGTAAGTGGGATAATGATTTCGACATCAACTGGTTGCGTACTGTACATGAGGTCACATCACGGAAACTCGCTGACCTATTAGTAGGTATGGAGAATGATGTTTACTCTACTGATACAGTAGGATTTACTGGTGGTGTAGCACAGAATTGTGTCTTCGTTGGTGAGGCTATCAGGTGCGGTGCTAAATTGAATACCATTCCACATGCTAATGACTGTGGTCTGTCGCTAGGTGCCGTTGAATTCTTGCGTCAGCACTTCCATGAGGAAGAGTTTGACTCAACTGGGTTCCCATTTTGGCAAGATGATGAGGGGACTGAGGAAGTTAGCGATGACACTATCGTCACCATGGCAGAAGAGATCGCAGCAGGTAACATTGTTGGATGGTATCAGGGTCACGGTGAACTTGGTCCCAGAGCACTGGGCAATAGGAGCATTTTGTGCAATCCAAGGATCAAAAACATGAAGGACACTCTGAACAGCAGAGTCAAGCATCGTGAACACTTCCGTCCCTTCGGTGCATCAGTGCTCGATGAGGACGTGAGGGAACATTTTGTGGGTGTATCACAACCTATCCCCTGGATGAATGCATCATTCCAGTGTAAGGATGAGAGTCTTTCAGCAGTCACTCATGTTGATGGATCATGTAGGATTCAGACTGTATCAGGAGATGGACAGTACGCCAGACTGCTCAGAGCATACAAAGAACTGACAGGTTCCAGTGTCATACTGAACACGTCACTCAACCTGGGTGGTAAACCTATCTGTTCTAAGCACTGGGAAGCGAAAGAATTGTTTTCCAAAACAAACATGGACTTCCTTGCCATTGGCAATGATGTATTACATAAATAGCTGAGTCTTGCTTACTCTACCTATGGCTGATACTAAGCCCAAAGTAGAGAAGGACCATGATGAAGATAAGAGTGAAGTTCTTGGTAATTTGGTGAAAGTCGTTGTACTTATATGGTCTGCTTCTCTCCTCACATTCTCATACGTTCGCTTACCCAACGGTCAAAAGATTCTTGACTTTGACCCTACCTTCATCGCCTCGGTGTTCTCTGGTTCGCTAGCTGCCTTCGGATTGTCCCCTGCTAAGTCTGGTGGAAATTCCAACGGAAATGCCAATAAAGCAGGTAATGCCAAGAAAGAAGAACCCGAGGTTGTTTCCGCTATCGAACCCAAGAAAGATGCAAAAACTAATTAACGTTGTCGCCCTGTTGTCTGGTCTTACTAGTGCTGCCTTGATTGGTGGTGCTGGGTATGTCCTCCTCAATAAGGATGCTCTGATTGAGCAAGCAAAGAGTGCTGCTGCTAAGGCAGCAACGGAAGCAGTCACTGCTGCTCTTCCTGGTATGCTGGACTCTGCTATGCCTGAGGTTCCTGCCTTGCCATCCACAACTGGTCCTGTGCTGCCAATGCCATGACTGTTAAACTACCCATCAAAGGAATTGCAATAGGAGTTGGTGCCGCTATTGGTGTGGCACATATTGGACTTCTGGGTTATGTGTTTAACCCACCAGAAGAAAAGGTTCTTCAACCACCTACAATCAACATCCCTCACGGTCCTTATTCGTCCTACAAGATCAAAGCTGGTAAGGATGGATACGAGATTGAGTTTCGTGCCGACGATCCTAAGATTTTAGAGTCTGAGAGATCATTGAATCTCGACAAGACTAAGAAGGGGTTCTTTGGTGGAAGCACTGAGAGACGTACAGAGTACCGTACTGATCAGTTCACCAGAGAAGGAACCAGAAACTTGGGAGGTGCGAGTACAGAGGAGGGAAAGTCTGCGAAAGACATAGAGTGCATAGTGGCGGACGCTGGCGCACGGTCACAAGGTGCGATGGCAGGTAGTGCTATTGCCGCAGGCGTCGCTGTTCCTGCCCTTGCTAGCGTCCCTTACGTGGGTTGGTTGGCAGGTGGTTGGGCATTGCTCCTAGGTCAGAAGATTGGATCCGAAGCAGGGTCACAAGTTGGACAAGTATTCAATGACTGCTGATGGAAATACCTGACATTGGGACTAGGGGGATCAGTATCGATCCTATTGACATCCCTGTATGGGACTTCTCTCGTAATGTTGCTAGTCCCAATGCGGGTGTTGCAGCACCTGTTACGGTGGAAATTGGTGTGCCTATTGTTGACATGCCTGGATGCGTTGAGGCACACCAACAAAACAATCCTAGAAACGATGAACTAATCGGTGATGATCCTAAGGGTACGATAACCTTCTGTGATGCAGGGGTGCCTAACTTCAATCCCATGGACTTCAAACCCAATGAGATGATCATCACTAGCCCACCTAATGTGGATACTAGGCAACCAGAGCAACCTAAAACTCCCCCTACACCTGAGGCACCGCAACCTAAAACTCCCCCTGCTAGTGCGGTCGTTGAGTGTCCTACACCAGCACAGGAAGCAAAGGAACCTGTTGGCACATATGTAGAGGGTTTCCGAAAGAAGGTTACTGAATACAAACTCGTAGGCAATGAGTGTATTCAGATAACAGAAGAAGTACCACTTCCACAACAAATCATTGCTGGTCTTCCTGCTCCTGGTGTGGTGACTACAACTGCTACCATTGCCAT
>Ga0129351_1000047_pt1 | contig 36490 bp, 40 predicted proteins | sample CPBDNA_8_FD_94423 | JGI IMG/M metagenome (GOLD analysis project Ga0129351, IMG submission 94423) | Freshwater to marine salinity gradient microbial communities from Chesapeake Bay, USA - CPBay_Sum_27_0.2_DNA | ecosystem: Environmental > Aquatic > Marine > Coastal | place: USA: Chesapeake Bay... | reverse complement strand
GAAAGCGATATACTTGAGGTTAATTGGTCTGACCTGCCATCGTTTGACTTAATTTTACATCTTGCATCTCCCGTTGGTCCTGTGGGAGTTTTAAAGCACTCAGGAAGAATGGGTAGAATTATTTTAGATGACATTTATTGGGCTATAGAGGGGGCAAAGAAAAACAAATGTCCATTACTTTTTGTTTCGACTTCAGAAATTTACGGGCACAGGGATGGCAAAACATATTTAAAAGAAGACGGAGATAAAGTTTTAAAAGGCGATTTCACTGTACGAAATGAATACGCAATAGCGAAACTTTTATCTGAAATCGTCTTGTGTAATCAAGCTAAAATTGATAGTGATTTCAAATACCAAATAATCAGACCTTTTAATATTACAGGCGAATTTCAGCTGCCTGATGGTGGCTTTGTTTTGCCTAGATTTGTAACTCAAGCTCTAAATGGATCTGATATCACCGTTTATTATAATGGAGAACAGATCAGAGCATTTACTTGGGTGAAAGATATTGTCGAAGGAATTTATTTAACATCAATTGCAGAAGAAAAGCACTGGAATGAAGAGTGGAATATAGGCAATGCTGCAAACGAAGAAACTATCGTGTATTTAGCTGAAAAAGTCAAAGAGCTCACTGATTCAAAATCCAATATTAGTTTTGTAGATCCTAAAGATTTGCATGGCCCTTTATTCACAGAAGCGCCTGAAAAAATACCTGATAGTTCTAAGATCGAGTCTTGTTTAGGTTGGAGACCAACTAAAGGAGTAGATGAAGTTATTAAAGAAGTTGTAAATTATTATAAATCATGAAAAAAATTGGCATACTTGGTTATGGTGAAATAGGATCATCAATTGAAAAATGTTATCTTGGTAAAGGTTTTAAAATAGCTATCAAAGATTTAAACAGGGATGATGGTTTTGATAATATTGATGTTTTAAATGTATGTATACCTTTTATTGATAAAGAATCTTTTGCTGAAGTAGTGTGTGAAAATGTGCAAAGATTTAACCCAAAACTAACAATCATACATTCGACCGTAGCACCTGAAACAACTAAATTTATAAATGATAGATTGCCAAATAACTACATAGTTCATAGTCCCGTAAGAGGAGTTCATCCTAATTTGCTTGCTGGCTTAAAAACTTTTGTTAAATACATAGGGTCAGATTGCGATAAAGCATCAAAAATTTGTGAGAACCACTACCAAGAATTAGGTATTAAACATGAAACGTTTAAAAGTTCGGTTAATACTGAGTTAGCTAAAATTTTATCTACTGCATATTATGGAGTATGTATAGCTTTTCATGCTGAAATGAATAAGCTTTGCGAAAAATTTGATGCTGATTTTGAAGAAGTTTGCACAAAATGGAATGAAACTTACAATGAGGGCTATATCAAGCTTGGTATGGCAAATGTTGTTCGTCCAGTTTTATACCCTCCCGGCGATAAGATAGGGGGTCATTGTATAGTACCAAACGCAGAACTAGTAAACTCTTTTTTTAGAAGTGAAGCTATCGACTTAATATTAAAATACAAATGAAAATTCTAATAACAGGTGCATCAGGTTTTTTAGGTAAGCATTTAGTTGCGAGGTTGGGTTTTAAGCATGACTTGCTAACTCCTTCTTCTGAAGAATTAGACGTTTCAAATTATCATGCTCTTGAAAAATATTTTGAGAGTAATGATTTTGGCGTTGTGATTCATCTTGCTGCTAGGTGCGGTGGCATTGGTGCTAACAGAAAAAACCCAGCAGTATTTTTTGAGAAGAATCTTCAAATGTCTTCTAACATACTCAAGCTTGCTAGCGAATACGAGCAAGTTAAAAAGATGATCACTTTGGGCTCTGTATGCTCATATCCTAAATTTACAGAAGTGCCATTCAAAGAAGAAAATATTTGGAATGGTTATCCTGAAGAAACAAATGCTCCTTACGGTATAGCAAAAAGAGCTTTAATGATGGGATGCCAATACTACAATCAACAGTATAATGATAATTTTGTTCACCTTATCCCTGTTAACATGTATGGAGAGTATGATCACTTTGATTTAGAAAACTCTCATGTCATTCCAGCGCTAATTCGCAAGATGCACGAAGCTAAAATGTCTGGAGCTTCTAGTGTTACTGTATGGGGTGATGGTTCAGCATCTAGAGAGTTTCTTTATGCAGGAGATTGCGCCGAAGCTATTGAGTTAGCATTAGAGTATTATAATTCTCCTGAACCAGTAAACATAGGAACAGGTCAAGAAATAACAATAAAAGAGTTGGTAGAAATAATAAAGAATGTAGTAGAATATAAAGGCGACATTATATATGATACAACAAAGCCAAATGGTCAGCCTCGCAGATGTTTAGATACTTCTAAGGCAGAGTCTCAGTTTTGCTTTCAAGCTAAAACTTCTTTTGATGAAGGATTAAGAAAAACTTATAATTGGTTTTTAAATCAACAATTATGAACGATACAGTCATAGTAACAGGTATAACAGGTCAAGATGGTAGTCACATGGTTGATTATCTGCTTGAGAATACAGATTATAACGTTGTTGGCACTGTCAGAAGACTCTCCGTACCTAATCATGAAAATATCGATCACATTAATAGCGAAAGATTTGAAAAAGTTTATTTTGATTTAACTGATAATGAATCTGTTCAAAATGTTGTTCAAAAATACAAGCCTAAATATTTCATTAATCTTGCAGCTCAAAGTTTTGTTGCTGCTAGTTGGGATATACCTGTTGCAACATGGAATGCTAATGCTACAGGCGTACTTCATATCTTAGAAGCTATACGAAAGTTCAGCCCTGAGACACGATTCTACAATGCTGGCACAAGTGAAGAATTTGGGGATGTTCAGTATTCACCTCAAGATGAAAATCATCCATTAAGGCCAAGGTCGCCATACGGAGCGGCTAAAGCTGCAGCAAGGCACCTTGTAAAGGTTTATAGAGATAGTTACGGAATTTATGCTGTGCAGGGTTGGTTATTTAATCACGAAGGAACTCGTCGAGGAGAAGAGTTCGTGACTCGTAAAATATCTAAAGGCGTAGCAAAAATACATCAAAGCCTAAATCAATCACAAAGGGTTCTGCCTATTACTTTAGGGAACCTTGAAGCAAAAAGAGATTGGAGTGATGCAGAAGATTTTATGGATGGAATCTGGAGAATGCTAAACCAAGATAAATACCGCCAAGACTGGAAAGGTAATAGTAGTGTTCGAGATTACGTTATATCTTCCGGGGAAACCCACACCATCAGAGAATTCATAGAGGAAGCTTTTAAATGTATCAATATGGATAGTAACTGTATACGTTGGGAAGGTAAAGGTACAGATGAAATATTATATTTCATGGATGATGTCAGTTACATTACGGCAGTTGTCAAAACAAAACTGGTAACAATCAATAAAGATTTTTACAGGCCTGCTGAAGTTGAGCTATTATTAGGCTCTCATGATAAAATCTCAAAAGAGCTAGGATGGAGACAAAAAAACTCTTTCAAGGACCTTGTGAAAAAAATGGTAGATCACGACATTTTTTTGCTTGAATCCAGTCTTGGATGAGTGTAATATATAAACCAAGCTAGAGACTGAACCTTATCTTGCCGATAAGGTTTTTTAATAATTTTTAAGGTTCTTTTCTCTCGCTTTTTGTGGAGTGTAAAATATCTTATCTAAAGCTATGATTTTCGAAGAACAAATTTCACGTAAACCGGACTATTACCCTTGGACAGAAGAATTTATGAGATCTATGTGGGAAGGCCACTGGACTGATAAAGAATTCTCTTTTTCCTCAGACATTCAAGATTTTCACGTTAAGCTCACTGATCAGGAGCGGCAAATTATTATTCGCACTCTTTCTGCTATTGCACAAATTGAAATCGCCGTAAAAACTTTTTGGGCTAAGATAGGGGATAATCTTCCTCATCCCTCTATTCGTGATTTGGGTTACGTCATGGCTAATATAGAAGTTATCCATAACAATGCGTACGAAAGACTTTTGAAGCTTCTTGATTTAGAGGAGGTTTTCGAAGAAAATATGAAGCTTGATTTTATCCAAGGTCGAGTGAAGTATCTCCGAAAATATACTCATAGATTTTACAAAGATTCTAAAAAGCAATTTGTTTATGCTTTGATTTTGTTTACTTTGTTTGTAGAGAATGCATCTCTATTTAGTCAATTTTACGTTATCAATTGGTTTGGTAAGAAAAATTTATTGAAAGATACTAATCAGCAAACAAAATACACAGCAAGAGAAGAAGATATTCATGCTAAGATTGGTATTAAGTTAGTCAATACTATTAAAGAAGAGCATCCTGAGCTTTTTGATGAAGATTTGGAGTCTAAGATTTTAGCAGAAGCTGAAGAAGCTTTTAAAGCGGAAGAAAAAATAATCGACTGGATAGTCAATGGCATCCAAAAAGATTTGATGTCTGCAGCTATTTTAAAAGAGTTTGTCAAAAGTAGAATAAATGAATCTCTTGATCAAATTGGGTTCAAGAAAATTTTTGATATTGACCAAGACCTCATTTCTCGTACAACTTGGTTCGACGAAGAAGTGTTAGGAAACATGATGACAGACTTTTTTGCGTCTCGCCCAACAGAATATTCTAAATCAAATAAAAGTTTCAGCGAAGAGGACCTATTTTAATATGGAAAAATTTTACTGGTTGAATGAGGATTCGAGAACTTTCCTCAAAAGAGGCTACCTTAAAGAAGGGCAAACCGCAGAAGATAGAATAAAAGACATATCAGACAATGCTGAAAAAATCTTAAATATCAAAGGTTTTTCTGATAAGTTTTATAATTATATGAGCAAGGGGTTTTATTCTCTTGCTACTCCTGTGTGGACTAACTTTGGGAATCACAGGGGGTTACCTGTTTCTTGTTTTAATTCTCATGTTAGCGATACTATGGAGTCTATACTTTATAAGGCTGCAGAAGTAGGCATGATGAGTAAAATGGGTGGCGGTACTTCAGGATACTTTGGCGATCTCAGACATAGAGGGTCGGCTATTAGCGTAGGAGGAGAATCAAGTGGGCCAGTTCATTTTTTGGAAATATTTGATAAAATTTCTGAAGTTGTCAGTTAAGGAAGTGCACGTAGAGGTAGTTTTGCTGCTTACTTACCGGTAGAACATCCTGATGTAGAAGAATTCTTAAAAATACGAGGCAATGGCCACCCTATCCAAAGCTTAAGCATAGCTGTAACGATAACGGATGATTGGATGAACTCAATGCTCGATGGTGATTCCAAGAAAAGAAGCATTTGGGGTAAAATCATACGTAAAAGATTTGAAACTGGCTATCCATATATCACTTTTATTGATAACGTAAATAATAATAATCCTCAAGTTTATAAAGATAAAGGTTTAAAAGTTAAATCTCAGAATTTATGCAACGAAATCACTTTAGCTTCAGACTGCAAAAATTCTTTTGTTTGCGTTTTATCTTCTCTTAACTTGGTTCACTGGGATGCTATAGCTAAAACTGACGCAGTGGAGACTCTTGTATATTTTCTTGATGCGGTAAATGAAGAGTTTGTTCAAAAAACTAAGAACTTACCATTTATGCATCATCCTCATACTTTTGCCAAGAATCATAGGGCACTGGGTCTTGGGGTTTTAGGGTGGCATTCTTTATTACAATCTAAAATGATAGGTTTTGAAACAATGGAGGCCAAAATGTTGAATAATAATATATTCAAAACAATTAGAAAAAAGTGCGATAAAGCTACATCAGATTTAGCTGAAATTTGCGGAGAAGCCCCTATTTTAAAAGGTTATGGAAGACGGAATACTCACACAATAGCTATTGCCCCAACAACTTCTAGTTCTTTTATTCTCGGGCAAGTTTCTCCTTCCATTGAACCATTAAATTCTAATTATTTTGTCAAAGACTTAGCTAAAGGTAAATTTACTTATAAGAACCCGTATCTTAAAGATCTTCTTGTCTCCAAGAAAAAAGACACAAATGAAGTATGGAAGTCTATATTGGTAAAAGGGGGGTCTGTGCAACACTTATCTTTTTTAGATTCACATGAAAAAGATGTTTTCAAAACTTTTGGTGAAATCTCTCAAAAAGAAATTGTGATTCAGGCGTCTGCTCGCCAAAAACAAATCGATCAAGGCCAATCTTTAAATATAATGGTTCCTCTTGAGGCTAGTCCAAAAGAGGTAAGCGACTTACTGATCGAAGGCTGGAGGCTAGGTATAAAAGGTTTTTATTATCAACGTAGTGCAAATCCAGCTCAAGAGTTATCAAGAAGCATTTTAACGTGTTCTTCTTGTGAAGCTTAATGATGAATTTTTTTTATATAGTAACCCCTTGCTCAAGGGTAGATAATCTAAAAATTCTTCACAATTCAATAATCACTACCTTAGGTAGTGATTTTTTATGGTTTATTGTTGGCGATTTATCAGGATCGAATATTGATCAAAGCATTTTATCTTGCCCAAAAACTCAAATCATACAAACTGAGAATTCTACGTTTGGCAATGTTCAAAGAAACGCTGGTGTAGAAAAAATCAAACTTCAAAATAAAAAAGATTACTGGGTCCATTTTCTTGATGACGATAATATTCTTCACCCTGAATTAAACAAGCATTTCGATTTGTTTTCTTCAGATTTTGATGTTGCGGTAGTATCTCAATGTTTAAAAACTGGCCACCCAAGAAGAATACAATTTGAGGATTATAAAAACATGGAAGCCTCAAAGGAAAATATGAAATCAGGAAAAATTGATATGGCTCAAATTTTCTTTCGATCATCTTGCATTCAGGATGTACACTTTAAGGAGAATGCTTATAATGCAGATGGCGTACTTGCAGAATATTTATACAAAAAAAACTATAAATTCAACTTTATAAAAAAGTATTTATGTTATTATAATTATTTAAGCAATCATATTATTTATTAATGAAAGCTATTATTGTTGGATGCGGGATCTCAGGAGCCACTGCAGCTTTTCTCCTCAAAAGAAAAGGTTACGATGTTGAGGTTTTTGAAACGAGGCCTCATATAGCAGGCAATTGCTACGATGAAATTCAAAATGGAGTAGTCATACATAAGTATGGCGCTCATGTTTTTCATACTAATATAGATAAAGTATGGAATTTTGTTAATCAATTTGCGCATTTCAATACTTTTTGCCCTATTGTTTATGCCGATACGAAAAAAGGTATAATACCTATTCCATTTGATGATAGAGGCAAAGATATCATAGGCCCTCAAACTCCAGACGACATTGTAGATTTAATTTTCAGAGACTACAGTGAAAAAATGTGGGGTAAAAAATGGGAAGATTTACCTGCAGAAATTACATCGAGAATACCTAGAATACGTGAAGGTATAAACCCATGCTACCATAAAGATAAGTATCACGGTGTACCAATAAATGGTTATGTGGATATGTTTACCAATATGCTTGATGGCATAAAAGTCCATATTGGATGCAATGATAATGATTGGAAAAAGAAAAAAGCAGATCTTTTTGTTTATACAGGTAAAATAGATCAATATTTTGATTATTGCTACGGTAGACTTGGATATAGATCTTTAATTTTTGATTGGGCTTCAAAACCAAAGCAAAAGTATTTTCAAGTTAATGAGTGCAATCAGGATAAAAAGTGGCTAAGAGAAATTGATCATTCGTTTTTTTACGATCAAAATGTTGAAAACACGATAACTCATAGAGAATATTCTTGTGAGCACGATGATACTAATGAGGCCTTTTATCCAGAAAATTACGGCGATAATCCTTTATTGTTAAAACAGTATAATAATTTAGTAAAACAAGAACATAATGTAATTTTCACAGGCCGCTTGGCTACATATAAATACATAGATCTCGATACAGCCATAGCGCAAACAATGATGAAATTAGATAGGTATTTTAATGGCAAAAAATCAAAATAAAGTCAGGTTATGTCTTTGGACTCACGTTCAAGATGAAGCTCATATCATAGAAAAAATGTTGCAATCTGCAGTAGATTATATTGATTATTGGGTTATTGTCGATAACGGTTCAATAGACGGCACACAACAAATAATCCAAGATTTTTTTGATAAACATGGCATTGATGGCAAATTATACCAAAATGAAAACGGATGGATAAATCCCGGTATAAACAGGCAGTATGCATGGGAGCGCCTTTGTGAAACGGATCATTTTTGCGATTACATTTTAAGAATAGATGCAGATGAAGCACTGCAGATAGATTATGATTTTGATTGGTCTTCCATCAAAGGTCATGACGCATATCAAATTATATATAAATCAGGCGGCGGAATCATCCCAAGAATGTGGCTATGGAATTCTAAATTGGATTGGTATTGGAAAAATGATTCGGCACATGAAACTATTCATTTAAAAGACGGTAGAGATCCTGAGCAGCCAGTATTGCCATACGGTTTTCGCCATATATCTACAGGTGAGGGCAAATCTTACTCTGACCCAATAAAATACATCAAAGATGTTTTGAAGTTAGAAATGCAGATTCACGAAAGGTTTAGAGATGGCGCAACTCAAAAGGACGAAATATACCATTTGTATTACTTATGTAGATCTTTCATTTACACAGGTATGGGAATGGATTGTGAATGGGCTTATAAGTTTTTTCCTTATGGTAAGTCTGGATTAGAAATGTTTTTGAAAAAGGGTGTTTATTATCACCAAGAGCTTATAAAAATTTTAGATCCTAATGCTCACGAATTATGGGTTTCATTGAGGAACCTTGGTCTTATCTATGAAAGATTAGGTGATCATAATAAAGCTTTAGAAAAATATGAAGAAGCTCATTCTGTCAGAAGTTGTAGGCCAGAGCCAATTTACAGGCTATATTCTTTGCACTCTTACCTTGGAAATATCGATAAACAAATCGAGTATGCCAAAAAGTTAAAAGCATGTAATTTTGACATGCTTAGCGATCCATATGATGTAGAACTGTATGCAATGTACAATATGAATGAAAATTTAAAGATTCAAATTGATGCTTTATTACAAGTTGAAGATGAGTTAACACCTATTACAAAAGAATATTAATCTACTTTTCTTGTTATATTTTTTTTAGTGTATAATACCTATAGAATATGGAAAAATTGGGTGTTAATGAATCTGCTAGATCAGGGCCAAAAAGCTCAGCTCAAACGCCAGCAAAACCAGAAGAAAAAAAGAAGGGTTCAAAAGTTAATCCTCCCGGTTCTGCTGGAACAAAGCCTGACGCTAAAGAAAAAGCCAAAAAAAATCTACAGAAAAAAGACAAAAAAACCTTAGTTGATAACTCTAAGGCTGAAATTACGTTTTCTGATAAAGTCACAAAGGCTTTAAAAAACAAAGTAGCCGAACATAACAAAAAATACTCTAAAAAAGTCTCCCTGACTCAACTAAAAAAAGTTTACCGCAGAGGTGCTGGCGCTTTTTCTTCTAGCCATAGACCGGGAAAATCAAGAGATCAGTGGGCCATGGCAAGAGTAAACATGTTTCTTAAAATGATGAGAGGCGGAAAAGTTAAAGAGGCATACAGAAAAGCTGATCAAGACGTAGCTAAGAGCAGCTACGATTTTTATAGCAATATTGATAAAGTTGGAGACCCAATGATAGATTTTGATCAGTTAGCTCCAGCTTTCTCTGAAGTGGACCTTTATAATGCCCAGCAATATTTAGACAAATTTTAAAAATGAATATTAAAGTAGATTTAAATAGCGCGATTGCCGCAGATAAACAAAATAAAACTTTGAATAAACCTTTTAGAACACCTAAAGGCCCTAAGAAGTTTGGTGTTTATGTCAAAAATGACAAAAACAATGTAGTTTTAGTTCGTTTTGGTGATCCAAATATGGAAATCAGAAGGGATGACCCTAATCGTCGCAAAAATTTTAGAGCTCGTCATCAGTGCGATAGTAATCCCGGCCCAAAATGGAAAGCTCGCTACTGGAGCTGCAAAATGTGGGAAAAAGGTAAATCAGTCACTGAATACACAAAAGGCTTAGAATCTAGCTGGGACGGCAAAGAGCTATGGGATCAAAATGAATTACTTTTGATTAACCCTTCTCTTGCTTCTGCGCAAGAAAGTGATGAATCAGACGAATGTGGTTGCGGAAATGGATGCGGATGTAATCATTCTCAAGCTAGCTCTGAAGAAAGTGTGAGAATGGCTGAATCTCAACTCAAAAAAGCTAGCGATCAATTACTTGAATTAATAGACATCATGGGCTCCCAACAAGAAGTTGAAGGTTGGGTTTTGTCGAAAGTAACCAAAATAGAAGATTACGTTGACGCTATTTATGGCTATTTAAAGTATAACGATGAAGCTGAAGAGCAAATAGGAATCACTGACAATTAAACTATTTAAAATTTAAAATGAAAAATCATAAAGATAAAGTAGAGGTTTGCTTTGCTGAATACGGCAAAGACGAAAGTGAAATCAAAGATACTTTCATGAGCTCTTGCGCTATGAATGACGAAATGTTTGTCGATACAGCTGGGATGAGCAATGATGATACGAACGCCATGTGTGCCATGCAGTATATGAAGATGAGGGCAGAAATGCTTGAAACTGGAAATGGTGGGCTCACAGAGAAACAGAAGAATCTTCCTCCTGCACTTAAAAAGGCAATCCTTGAAAGAATGAAAAAACAAGGCGGCTTAAGTGAAGAAGGCGAAAAAGAAATGGGTGAGCTTGACGCAACCCAAATAGCGGTTTTCCCCGACAAATATGTTCCAGTGAAAGATGTAGGAAATCCATTCGAGGATACTAGACCTATAAATAGAGAGGGTTACAAAATCGACGAAGAACTCAAAAGAAAAGCTAAAGAAAGTCAGCTAAAAACCCCAGATCTTCAGTCTGCTACCCCTCCACAAGAGTAACTTGGCAGTCGATAAGATAAAAAAGCTAAGTCAACCCCCGGTTTCGGGGGTTTTTTTTGTTGACATGTCTACCCTTCAGTAGTATTATGCATGATATGCCGAAACTGCGTCTTACGGAAATAATTGAAAATATCGTGGTTATCGATAAAAAAAGAGGGTTTTGGGGTAAAGAAACGAAGCTACTCAAAGGATTAATAGAAAAATATCCAGATTTAGACTTTTGGAAAAAATTTAAGCTTACAGAAAAGCTTGCAAGTTTAGCTCAGCTTTACGCATACCCTTTTGATGAAATTTTACGTAAAAGGTACAGAGATTTTCATATGACTTTTACTAAAGATCAAGAGTTAACACTCTCTGATAAAAAATTCGGGAAAGATATAATCAAACGACCTAAACCTAAAACTCTAAGAAATTTTTTAAATGGCTAGAACAAAAACTAAACCAAAAGAAGCTGATAAACTAAATGTTAATCAAAAGCTTGCAAACTTCCTAAAAACAAACCAATCCGATCATTACAATTATGAAGAAGAAGTAAATTACAAAATTTCTTCGGGAAGCTTGATGGTTGATTTTGCATTAGGAGGAGGGTTTGGCCCCGGTCTTCATAGATTCACTGGTATGAATGAAGGTGGTAAAACTTCTGAAGCTTTAGAAGTTATGAGGAATTTTTTGAAGACTGTGCCAAATTCAAGAGGTTTTTATATAAAAGCTGAAGGAAGATTGAGTCCAGACATAAAGAAACGTTCTGGTATTGATTTTACGACCGATCCAGAAAAATGGGAAAATGGAAATTGTTTTGTGTTTGAATGTAATGTTTATGAAACGGTTGTGCAAGCTTTGAGGGAAAGAGTTTTTGATAACGAAGAAAACATTAAGTATTGTTTTTTGTTGGATAGCGTTGACGGCTTAATCACAAAAAATGATATGGAAAAAAACTTTGAAGAGTCTCGCAAAGTAGCGGCAGGTGCCGTGCTTGCTTCGGATTTTATGAAGCGCGTTAGTATTGCACTAGCCAAAAGAGGCCATATGGCTATCTTCATTAGTCAAGTAAGGGCTGATATTCAACTTGATCCATATGCAAAAGGAACCCCTAGACAAACCACTGCAACAGGAGGTAACGCACTGCTTCATTTTGCGAATTTTATTTTGGAGTTTGAGCCTCGATATAAGAGTGATATGATACTTGAAAAGCCTAATGAAAAATACAGCGCTGATAAAAATAAATATATTGGTCATTATGCAAAAATTATCGTAAAAAAGAGTCCTAATGAAAAAACTAATTCTATCATTAAGTATCCTATTATTTATGGCCGCACAGGAGGCAAAAGTATTTGGAATGAGTTGGAGTTATTAGAAATGCTTTATTTATGGGGTTACGCAGAAAAGAAAGGAGCTTGGATTTCTTTTTCAGAAGATTTGCGAAAAGAGCTAGAAGAAAATAAATTAGAAATGCCTGAAACAATTCAAGGTGAACCCAAGTTCAATGCTTTCATAGAATCAAATCAAGAAATTAAAAATTTTCTTATTGAATTCTTTAGGGGTTTAATTTTACCAGATGATATTTAAAACTTTATATGGTTCTAGAAAAAAACTCAAAAAAGCTTCTTCTTATAGAATCAAATGGGAAGAAAACAGTAGAAGCAAGTTCCAAAAAAGAATTAAAGATATACTTGAGTCTTATTGGAAACATCATATTGTATTTGAAGAATTTCCAATTGTTGGGAGTAAATTAAGCTTGGATTTTTATAATGCGACTTTAAATGTAGCTATTGAAGTTCAAGGCGCTCAACACACAAAATATGTAGAATTTTTTCATGGTAAAAATAAATTAAATTTCATAAAACAATTAAAAAGAGATCAAGACAAATTAAATTTTTGTGAAATCAATGGTATAAATTTAATTGAAATACATGATGAGCAAGATATAGAGAATCTTTATGATTTTTTAAGATCATAATCGGACAGTGTAATATTTTATATGGCAAATCAGGATCATAAAACAGGGTTACCAGAAAGTTTGCTTGATCAAATTTTTGAGCACACTAACAATGGCAATAATGGGGGCTTTATGCTGGCGTATGTCAGCGAAAAAGGAGATGTTAACGTTATATCCAAAGCTTCAGCGCCCATCATAGAACTTGGCATTATCAAAGGAGTAGAAGCTTGGCTAGATAATATGTCAATAGAACATCAAATAAATTCGCAAAATCCGGAAGATTAATATGCTTACTAATTTAGAGCTTGAGCAAAGATTGCTTGCAGGACTAATACAACATCCATCTTGCTACGGTGAAATAGAAAATTTTATCAGCAAAGATGATTTTGAGGGTGATGAGAACGGTATCACAAAAGTTTTATTTAACGCTATCAAAAATTTTTGCGAAAACGCTCAAGACATTGATGAAACAATTTTAAGTGAAAGAATAAAAGCTTTAGGTATTTCTTTTCCACAGGATATTGAAATAGCAGATTACATACATTCTTTAGCACTTAATAAGGTTGCAGACACTAAAATTGCAACTATAGCTAAAGAGTTGAAGAAAATCTCTATTCGCAGAGAAATTTATGAAGCGGCTAAAAATACTGCTTTGCAAATGAAGCATCTCAGCCCAGAAAGTTCATTTGAAAAAATCATAGAAACTGCAGATCAAACTTTTAATAGGAAGATTGATCTTTATGATATTTCTGATAGCGGCTTTTCTAATATTTATGAAGAGATGCCAGATTATATCGAGGATCTTGGAAATAATCCAAAAGAAGATATGGGTCTTATGGGTCCATTCGAAATTATCAATGATCTTTACGGATCTCTTTTGAGGCCGGGAAACATTACAGTTATTGTTGCTCGTTCTGGCGTTGGTAAAACAAGGTTCTGCATGGATTATTGCACCAAGATAGCTAGAATGCATGATGTTCCAGTATTGCATTTTGATAATGGCGAAATGAGCAAAAATGAATTAATGATTCGCCAGTGCTCAGCTTTATCGGGTGTTTCAAGTCACCTACTGGAAACAGGCCAATGGAGAAAAGCAGGAGAAAATGTAGTTAGCAAAGTGAGATCAGTATGGAAAGATATTAAGAATTTAAAATTTTATTATTATCCTGTTGGAGGGTACAATGTAGAAAAAATGATAGCTCTGCTAAAAAGATTTTATTTTTCTAAAGTAGGCAGAGGTAAAAAAATGGTCTTTTCTTTTGATTACATTAAACCTACAGACGAGGCAGGAAAGAGCGAGTGGCAAAGTGTTGGCGCGATGGTTGACAGATTCAAAAGAACTATTCAGAGGGAAATTTTATGCGATGGTGAGCCTGTTATACCTATGATAACAAGCGTACAAAGTAATCGATCAGGAATCGTAACAAACAAACAAGCAAGAGACGTTAACGATGACGAAGGTATTGTTAGTTTGTCAGACAGAGTGACTCAATACTGTTCGCATTTGTTTATTTTGAGATCGAAAACTTTAGACGAACTCGCTGAAGAGCAGCAAAGATTTGGCACCCATAAATTAATCGCTCTGAAAACTAGGCATCTTGGTAAGCTATACAAAAGGGCTACAACTCCAATCATTATGCCCGATACAAGAGCGGTTAATAATTGTATCCATTTAAACATGGAAGGTTTTAATGTAGAATGCGCAGGAGACCAAGAAGATTTGAAGAATTTCCTTGAGACTGGAGCGCAATTGCAAGATGATTTAGATCAAGGTAATCCTCCTGATGATTTTCCTACTCTTGACTAATGGACACTCAAGATATAAAAGAGTCTTTAGAGAATGCTGGATTTGTCTTGAGGGACAAAGGTAGCTATTGGAATACTAATGCCATATGGAGAAATGGTGACAATTATACAGCAATTCAAATATATAAAGACACAGGGGTATGGAGAGATTACGTGGAAAGAGGCAAACCAATGCCTTTTGTAGCCCTGATGAGCAAAGCTCTTGGCACCAATAGTAAAAAAATTCTATCAAAATACATAGTAGATTATAATAAAAAAAGTTCTTATGATATTTTTGAAAATAATGAATTAAAGCCTAAGATAGAAATGGAAAAAGTTTACGATATAGAATTACTTAAAGACTTTTTGCCTCATTATAAGTTTTATACTAAAAAATCTATTTCTAAAGAAACTCTCGAATTGTATAAATCAGGATATAGTACAAGCGGCAAGATGAGCAACAGGTTTGTGTTTCCAATTTTTAAATATCATAATAATTCGAAAATCATAGGTTTTAGCGGCAGGAGTATGTTATGGGAAAAAAATCCAGACATACCTAAGTGGAAGCATATAGGCAATAAAAGAAATTGGATATACCCTTTATGTATTTCAGATTATTTTGAAGCTTCAGTTCGTCAAAGAGAAGAAATAATTATAGTTGAATCTATAGGTGATAGTTTAGCTTTAACTGAAAACGGTTTTTTTAATCATATCGTTACGTTTGGTCTTGATTTAAGCAAATTTCAATTGATGACATTGTTATCATTTGCCCCTAAAAAAATAATTATATCACTGAACAATGATCAAGCGAGTAATCAAAATAATGGTAAGATAGCAGCAATAAAACATTTTATATCTTTGATGGATTTTTTTGATTTAGATAAAATTCAAATCAATCTTCCTTCTGAAAATGACCTGTCTGATTTGCACATGCATGGCAAATTCGATGAATGGTCGAATAAAAAGATAGATCATAAAAAACAAAAAAAATACATATATGAGTTTATCAAAAAACAAACTAATCGCGTTCATTTCTTAGCCAAGAACGCAATAGATAAAAAAGTTAAAATTTTTGCGGATTATTTTGATGAATTAGATTTCTAATGAGTGAAGTAAAATTATCAGCTAGCAGAATAAAAACTGCCAAAACATGCAGCTGGCTTTATTGGGTTAAATATCACCTAATGTTGCCAGATAAAAAAAATGACGGCTCTTCTAGAGGGGATATTTGTCACGATGTTTTCGAGTTTTTAGGTAAAAAAAATAAAAAAAGGCTTTCTTATTATTCTGAAATTATAAAACAGAAAGATGCGTTTTCTGTACCGTCAATAAAAAGGTATATTTTATCTCAAGCTGCAACAAAAAATATCGATGATCAAGAAAATCTTAATTTGATCAATGATATGATTGTTTCAGGGCTGGAGTATGATTTTTACGGCAAGGATTTCGGCAAACCCACAAAGTCTTATTCGGAGTATGAGTTTGATATATCTGTAGACAAAAAAAATAAAAAATACCGAATTAAAGGATTTATAGATAAACTATTTTTGTATAAAGATAAAAAAGTTGCGCTCATACGAGACTTTAAAACAAGCAAAAATGTATTTGAAGGTAAGGAGGTTTCTGAGAATTTGCAGGATTACATGTATTGCTTGGCAGTCAGACATTTGTTCCCTGAATACACAAATCGCAAAAGTGAGTTTGTTTTTCTCAAGTTTGACCTTAAGTCTGGCGATGACTCGAAAGGTCTTCTGAAGATGAATAAAATTGCAGCCGCAGACCTAAATAAGTTTGAAAAAAATTTGACTGATGTCCAGACATATTTGACCAAATTTAACCGCAGAATGGCTAAAAGCAATTATGCAGCAGATCAAAAAGTAAAAAAAGAAGACGGTTTTGCTGGACAAATAGTTTGCGGTTTTGCTAGATATAGAGGGCAACCAAAGAAGAATGGTGATCCTATGTGGCATTGCGCTTACAAGTTTCCATTTGATTACTATGCTCTATACGATGAAAATGAAAATTTGGTCAAAACAACTTTCATCGAAGATTACTATAAGTTAATCAAAATCAAAAAATCTAATTGGATCATTAGAAAAGAAAATTATCAAGGTTGCCCAAGATTTAATAGTACAGAATATTGATATGATTCCATTGTTTAAAACTCATTACAGTATAGGTAAATCTATACTCACATTTAACCCTAAGACTACGGAAGGTGGCCCAGACAGCGTTCTTAAAATAGCCATAGAAAATGGTTTAGATAAAGTTTTCTTGGCAGAAGATAATATGCATGGTTTTTTACAGTGCAAAAAGCTTTGTGATGAAAATGATATTCAATTAGTTTTTGGTTTAAGGTTGCAGATATTAGAATCAAAAGATAACAATGAAAATCATAAAGTAATTATTTTCGGAAAAAACGATGAAGGCATAAAAAGGCTGTATAAAATTTATTCTTATGCTTTTTGTGAAAACGAAGGTTTCGCTCACTTGGAGGATTTAAAAAAATTCTGGGATAATGATTCATTATCTCTATGCATACCATTTTACGATTCTTTTATTTATTATAATAATTTTACTTTTGATAAATTCGATCCGCCTATTTGTGATTTTGGGGATGTAACGTTCTTTATTGAAAATAATGGTTTACCTATCGATAACTTCTTAGCTGAGAAAGTAAAGAAGTATTCGAATACTTATGCTTTTAGTTTTGAGTTTGTTAAATCTATATATTACAACAAGAAATCTGATTTCAAAGCTTTTCAAACCTTCAAGATTATTAATAACCGCAAAATGGGCAGGACATATAGTTTGGAGCGACCAGAATTGTCTGGTTGTAGTAGCAATGAATTTTGTTTTGAAAGTTGGCTAGAAAATGAAAGAGAAGCTTTATCTATCACCTAAATTATACGTAGGTAAATCTCCTATACACGGCTATGGAGTATTCACAAGTGAAGATTTGAAAAAATCTGAGATTGTTGAGCAGGCCTATTATATAATTCCTAATAATGAAAAATGGGAAGATTTAGACGCAGAATTTGTCAAGTATTTTTTCGGTGTTCCCTTTTTGCAAGATCATTATAAAGATTTTGCAGATAAACACGAAGGTGTGAAATTTTTACATGTAACTCGACCAATATGCGTACTAGGCTTTGGAATGATATACAACCATGACCAAGGGCCAAATATTGATTATACTATCAATGAAAGAAGTCGAATAGTGCAGTACAAAACAAATCAAAGCGTATCTGCTGGATCAGAATTGAAAATAAAATATAACCCTTACATACAATTTTAAATGTTAAACAATTTACTCAGGTTCAACAAAAATCAAAAGTATATCGTTTTTGATTTTGAAACAGAAAGTCTGAATCTTTTTTATAACAAACCTTGGCAACTTTCTTTTGTAATCGCTAATGGCAATAAAGTCACAGAGGAGCACGATTACTTTATTGATTGGCCTGATCTAAATGTTGGAGAAGAGGCTGCAAAAATCAATCACTTTAATTTGTCAGACTATAACAAGTCAAAGCGGGATGCAAAGAAAGTCCTTGATTGTTTTGAGGGGTTTTTATATAATAAGGAGTACCTTATTGTCGGGCATAATATCATAGGCTTTGATATCTACATCCACAATATTTATCGAAAACTATTGGGAAAATCATCAAATTATACATATTTAGAAAGGCTTATAGATACTAATTGTTTATCTAAGGCTATTAAACTTCAAATCCCTAAGAAGAAAGATGAATCGGTTTTTCAATGGATGAGCAGGTTGAACTATTTCCATAAACGCGGACTTAAGACTTCTCAAAAACAAATGCTCAAAGAAAATAATATAGATTTCAAAGAAGAACTTTTACATAATTCATTATATGATGTCCAAATGAATTTTGAACTTTTCCGTAAGCTTATTTACCAAATAGACATATGAAATTTGCAGACCAGTTTGAAAAATACGATGATTGTGCTCCAGCAGGAGTATTACTTCCAAATATCAAAATTGAAGATAGATGGTATGATACTCTTAATTTAAAAAAAGGCTGTGATAATTTTACATTTATAAAAAAATTATGCAGCAAATATTTTGTTGATAAAGGTTTAAATAATAAACCAAACAGGCAGGACTATATAAACAGGGCTCAGCAAGAATTAGATATCCTTAATGAATTAGGCTTCATTGATTATATATTGTTAAACTGGGATATTCTTAATTGGTGCCACGAAAATAATATTCCTACTGGTCCCGGCAGGGGAAGTGCAGCAGGATCTCTTATTTTGTATTTATTAGGTGTAACTAAGGTAGACCCGATTAAATATGGATTATTCTTTGAAAGATTTGTTTCTAAAAGTCGGGCAAGAAAGATTAAGAAAAATGGAATTATATATCTTGATGGGAGTCTTCTTGCTGATGTGGATAATGATATTGCATTCGATAGGAGGCAAGAAGTAATTGAGTATATTAAAAACCGACATCCCGAAAGAACTTGTCGAATCTTAAATTTAGTAACTCTTAGTAGTAAAATCTGCATCAAAGAGGCTGGTAAAATTGTATCTTGTTACTCTGAGCAGGATATGAATGAAATAAGTGATCTTATACCCGTTCAGTATGGTAAAGTAAGAAAACTTGGAGAATCTATTCAAGAAAGTGATGAATTTGCAGCTTGGGCTCACCATAATAAAGAATGCTTTCAAATAGCTAGAAAAATCGAAGGTTTGATTAAAAACACTGGAGTTCATGCTTCTGGCATAGCTATTTCACGACAAAAGCTAACAGATATCTGTCCAATTCAAAAAACCAAAGATGGTGAGCTTATTTCGTGCTACGATATGAACTGGATAGCTGAGCTTACAGTTAAGTTTGATATTCTTGGACTTAAAACCCTTACAGTCTTGCATGATGTCTGCCAGCAAACTGGAGTTGATTTAGATAAAATCAATATTGATGACCCTGATATATACGATAATTTTCAAAACCTTGAGTCAGGGCAAGGATTATTTCAAATTGAAGCTGATACTAATTTTGAAGTTTGCAGAAAAATCAAACCTAAATCTTTAGAAGATGTTTCTGCTGTTGTCGCTATTGCTAGACCGGGGGCTTTACAGTTTAAAGATGATTACGCCACTTATCTAGAAACGGGAGAGTTCCAAAGTAAGCATGATTTTTTCGATGAAGTTTTATCTTATACTGGAGGTGTAGCCCTTTATCAAGAGCAGCTTATGAAAATGGCTGTTAAGATAGGATTTAGTTTAGATGAATCAGAGCAGCTAAGAAGAATTGTTGGCAAAAAGAAAGTGGATCAAATGCCAGCTTGGAAAGAAAAGATTTCCCAAAAAATCAAAGAAAATAATCTCGATACTGTAATTGGTGATATTTTGTGGAGCGTAGCAGAAGATTCAGCTAATTACTCTTTCAATAAATCTCATAGTATTTCATATGCAACTTTAGCAGTATGGACAACATATATGAAGTTCAAGCACACATTACCTTTCCTTATTGCGTTGCTTCGAAATTCTAAATACGAACAAGACCCTTATGAAATCATAGACAAGGTTTCTAAAGAGGCCTCTAAATTTGGAATCAAAATTTTACCTCCAGATTTAGCCAGAAGTAATATGGATTTTACCATTGATGGCGACAATATACGTTATGGTTTAAATGCAATCAAAGGTATTAGTGAAAAAAGCTTAGAATCAATCATTGAATTCAGAGGAGCTAAAACTACAAATAAATTTGATGTCTTTCTAGCTGCAAAATCAGCTAAAATTAACATTGGCATACTCAGCAGTTTGATACAGGCGGGAGCTTTAAGTAGCATCAATGATGAAAGAGCCAGAATGGTATATGAAGCTCAGATATTTAATATTTTAACAGATAGAGAGAAAAGAAACTTCATTAATTTGGGAGAAAAACACAATTATGATATTTTTAGCATATGGACCAACGAGATTACAAATGGCAAAAATATCGCTGCAGATGGTAAGGCCTTAGTTTCAGAGAGAAGAAAAGAGACTATAAAATCTAAATCAGAGCAGTATTCCTTGATTTTCCAAAAGAATAAGCAGCATAAAAAATTCGCAAATTGGTTTTTTGAACGTAAATTATTAGGGTATAGTTATAGTTCAAGATTGAAAGATTTGTACGACAAAAGCTATGGATATATTGGTATAGAAGAATTTGTAAGTGAACCACAAGGTATTCAAGGCAAAATAATTGGGATTGTTAAAGAATGCAGGGTAGCTAAAAGCAGAAATAGCGGCAAAAAATACTGTAAGCTTATCGTAAGCGATGAAAAAGCAGAAATTAACTGTTTTATATGGCAAGAATTGCTTGACGAGTTATCCGAAAAAGGTAGTATACCTAACAAAGAAAATATTGTTAGTGTTCGCGTTAGAAAGATGGATGGTAATGGTTGTTCAGTTAACCAATTAACCACATTGGACGAACAAATTTACATGAAACTATCTGATTTAAGATGACAAGCAAATTAACACCAAGATCAAAATGGTTTATAGATAAAGCAACTGAAGTAGCTAAACAGCTAAATCATGCTTGCTTAGACATAGATCACCTACTTTTAACTTTTTTGTTTTGCGAAGACGCTAAAACAATCAGAATTTTTCATGAAATAGATTTTGATTATGAATCAATGCGTAATTGGATGACTCATAATTATTTTGAGAAGAAGAAGCGTAAGCCTAAAAAGTTTAATATTAGCCCTATTGTTGATCAAATAATTAAAGATGCTACTGAGTTTGCTCAATTATGCAATTCAGATTGGGTTGCAATTGACCATATTTTTATTGGAATTCTTACTAATGTTGATGAATTCCATAAGGAAATCAAAAACATGTTAAATTTTGATTTCGAAGTTTATAAAGATAAAATCACAAGATACTTTAATGGCGAATCATTAATGTTAAAAGCGGATTCGACCAAAGAATCTAACAAGGGCACCTCAGTTTACAAGAATCTCAACAAGCATGGAGAAAATTTAAATGATAAGTGTGCAGCTTCTGATTTTATTCTAATCGATAGAGATGATGAGCTAGAAAAAATACAATGCATTTTAAATAGAAGATATAAAAATAATGTTTTGATTCTAGGTGAATCCGGTGTCGGCAAAACTTCTATTGTTAAATATCTTGCCCATAAAATAGCAAATGGCAGTTGTAGTCATTACTTAAATAATAAAGTAATTTTCAATTTAAATCTTAACTCTATCGTGTCAGGGTCTAAATATCGCGGTGATTTTGAAGCCAAATTGGAAGCTATAATCGAAGAGGCCAAAGATGAAAATATAATTTTATTTATTGATGAAATACATACTTTAGTAGGTGCAGGTGAAGCAGAAGGATCTCTAGATGCTGCAAATGCTTTAAAACCTTATTTGTCAAATGGAGAAATTACAATTATCGGTGCAACTACCAATCAAGAATATAGGAAAAAGATTTTTCAAGATAAAGCTTTAGCTAGAAGATTTGACACAATACATCTTTACCCACCTTCAAAAGCAGAAACAGAAAATATTCTTAAATCTAAAAGAGATATATTAGAAAATTTTCATTTAATTAGCGTTTCAGATAGCATACTTGATGATATTATTAATTTGTCTGAAAAATACATTAAAGATACAAACTTCCCAGATAAAGCTATTGATTTGCTAGACCTTAGCTGTAGTTTCTCTAAAATATCTCATATTAAAAAACCAAAAGCTTTAATTAAAAAAGAGGAGGATTTAGTTGTAAATTTGGTAGACTCCGTAGCCTCCTCTACGGAAGATAAAATTAAACTACTTGATTCGTATAAAAATTCTTATCAAAAATGGTGGAATAAAATTAATAAATATAGGTACCCTATCACCATAGAGGATGTTTTAGGGGCTTTATCTCTCAAAACAAGCATTCCAAAAGAAAAGTTTTCTAATGATAATTTGCATAAATATATTCATTTGGATGACATCTTGAAGGCTAAGATTTTTGGCCAAGATGAAGCTGTATCTAAAATATGCAAATCATTAGTTAGGCATAAAACGGGGCTTAAAGATCCAAATAAACCTATTGGTACATTTTTATTTTTAGGCGCTACGGGGGTAGGCAAAACATATTTAGCTAAAACTTTAGCTAAAGAATTTTTTGTATCTGAAAAAAGTTTTATCCGGTTCGATATGTCTGAATTTTCAGAGGAGAGCAGTGTATCAAAACTAGTAGGGTCAAGCCCGGGGTATGTAGGGTTTGAAAGTGGGGGATTACTAGTCGAACAAGTTGCAAATAATCCTCATTCTATCGTTTTATTTGATGAAATTGAAAAGGCTCACCTTAAAGTTCAGCAGGTTTTATTGCAAATTTTAGATGAGGGCCAACTCACAGATTCTATGGGAAGAAAAGCTAATTTTACTAATTGCATTGTTATTGTGACAGGTAATATAGGATCTCATCAGTTAGTTAAAACTCAAAAGCTTGGATTCAATTCCTCTTTTTCTGAGGACGATAAGAAAAATGAGGCGTTTGAGCTATTAAAGAAAAGTATGCCTTTGGAATTAATAAATAGGTTTGACGAAATTGTATTTTTTAATAATTTAACCTCTTCAGACATGAAGGGTATTATTTCCAAAGAACTTCAAGCATTTTCTTTGACAGGGGAAAACTTAGGTTCTGCTAAAATCAAATATTCAAAAAGGCTTATTGATTTTATTTATTCCAAGATAGAAAAGCAGGAATTTGGAGCTAGAGAAGTAAAAAGGATCATCCATAAAGAAATTTTAGACACTCTTTCAGATTACATTATAAATCATCCAGATGAGAACTTGTACAATGTAAATTATGACAAAAAATTAAATAACATTGTGATAAAATCTTCTAAATAGTGTAATTATGTTAGATGGGCGTCGAATATCAAGGCAATAATCCAATGATGCTATCTCAGATAATTCATTCTGAGACAGATACTGGTTTTTTGGCTACAGGTTATAAGCCTCAAATAACAGGCCTTTTATCCACAGGTAACATTGCTGATGAGGCTGTGTTAAGAGGTCATATTGGCAGAGAGTATTTTAGAACTTTATATTATCATGATCTTTCTGATTATATAACCGATGATTACGACGAAGGATTTAGACCTTTAACTTTTACTGGCCTTTACAGCTAATGCCTCTACCTAAACCACGCAAAAAAGAAGATCGCAATGAATTTGTTTCTAGATGCATGTCTGACGATATAATGCAAAAGGAATACAAAGATAATAAGCAGCGAGTAGCAGTATGTTTGACACAGTTTCGTAATATTGAAAAATCTAAAGGTGATGCTAGTTGGGACGATGTACGTAAAGGCGATACATTAGGATTATCATAATGGCCATACCTCCAAATATTTCCAACGGATTTGAAACTTCTCCCAGCAGAAATCATGCTGTTAATTTTAATTACGTATGGGACGAAGCTAACGAATATTGGACTCCAGAAAAGGGAAGTTCTTTAGGTTATAATTCAATTGTTGGCCAAGCAAAAGATTATATACATAAATTTGGAAGTAATCCTGACGTATCTAACACAGTTAGCGCAATTGCTCCAGAAACAGTATGGGACGGCTCTATTGAGTATACTTTCCCCCCTGATGCAGGGACAGGAATACAAATAAAATCATCTCAAGCGACAGATTCACAAGAATTCATTGTCCAAGGTTTAGATGAAAATTTTGAAAACCAATATTGGACAGGTAATTTAAATGGCACAAATGATGTAAATATAGATGGAACTTGGAGTAGGGTTTTTAGAGCTTTTAATAATGGAACAAGCGGCATCGCAGGTAGTATTGATATCCACGCTAGTGGCGACGCTTCGACTGTTTATGCCAAAGTATTAGCAGGAAATGATCAAACATTAATGTCTATTTATACTGTGCCTGCAGCTTGCACCGGTTATTTATTAGGGTATCATATGTCCGCCAATAATCCGGGCAGCTCAAGTGAAATTGGGTACACAACCCAAATCAAAACAAGGCAATACGGAAAAGTGTTTCGTGTTCAAGAAGTTACATCTGTGACTACTAGCGCTTTTGCTCAAAATACTTATCCATTTCCATTACAACTACCTCCAAAAACAGATGTTATCGTAAATATTGTATCATCAAATGGTAATAATGGTGCTATCAATGCTGATTTTGATATTGCTCTTCTTTACTAAATCCATTTTTCTATCTGTTCATTTGGCAAATAAAATTTATCAGTTCCATGTAGACAGCATGGGTATATTTCATTATCTTCAAATACTGATTCCACTGAAAATAATTGGCACTCATCAAATGTAGGTAATTTGTACCTCATGTCTCGCATTCTTCTTGTAAAGAAGACATCTTCTGGTTCAATATTTTTTCCATCATAATTTCGTAAACATTCTAATATTGATTTCCTTTTCCTGAGAGAGCATCCGCCGTTAATATCAAATATAGATAAATCTTGGCTTAAATGCCCACATACAGCCCCTATAAAATCAAAATCAAAAGCCTTGGCTTCAATAGGACGTAAAGCTAAAGCATCAGTTTGGAATATTAAGATATTTTCCTCTTCAAACATTTCCCAAAAACTAGGTGTCTTTAGTAAATGATTGTAAAAGGATATAAAAGGCGTAACGGTATCTCTTTTTATCAAAAAATATTCTAAATTTTTTATATGCTTTTTTGTAAAATCTATTGTTTCTTGCGTTCCTATGAGATAATAATTAAAGTTTTCGTTTAAAGCTGCAAAGTTTTTAATGACCAAAGGAAGCTGCCATGTTGGTCGAGTTTCAACTATAATCGCAGCATTTAAGCAGCTTTTTTTATTTTTTGTTTTTTTGTTGAATTTTTCGAATTCACACAAATAATCTTTGTGTATGTAATGCATACATATTATTTATATAAATAAACATTTTTAAAGATATGTCAGAAGAAAACAACCAAACTATTGGAGATATTAAAACTAGATTAGCTAATCTTTTGATTAATCGTGTTACACTCAGTGAAACTTTAAATTTACTACGTGACGCTTGCGTTAAAAGAGCCTCTGATATCATTGACAACGCAACTGAAGAAGAACTCAAGGGCATCGAAAAAGATATTGAAGCTTTCGAGAACCCTCCAAAACCTGAAAATACAGGCGACCAAGGCGACCAAGGCGACCCTGAAGTTACTAAGGTTGCCAATGTAGTTGATACTAATTTTTCGAGTGGGCCAATTGACCCAAGTGGTCGATCAGGTGGACCTTCTGGTCCTCAAGGAGATTAAAAACCGCAGCCCCTTTCAGGGGCTTTTTTTGTTGTTGACTTTTTTTATTAATACTATATGATTAATAAATATGAATTTACCTTTTTACAAACCTAATGCAAAAAATACTGGAGTTTTGGCTAATTTTTCTATCGGCCAAAAGGACTCTAAGCCTGCGTTTTATTTAAATATGATTCGCCAACATTCTTGGGATGCCAATAAGAGAACTGGCAGCTTTAGAGAAAATAACGATAACCCAGATAAGAAGATCTCGATTAAATTAAATCACACAGAGCTGGGTGAATTTTTAGCGTCTATGGCCTCTAGAGTGCCTTATAGTGGTTTTCACAATTTTAACGATAATAAGACCTCCATCTTGTTAACGCCTTGGGATAAATCTCGTAAGGTTAGAACAAAAGACGGAGAAGAAACGTATACAACTAATGCTTTTGGTCTAGTTGTCACTCGAAATGGCAGCGATACTTTCAGATTACCCTTAGACCCGGGAGAAGCAAAAGTGTTAGAAAGATTTATTTATAGGTATTTGGATGTGTTTTTCGAATCAAATGTTTACGAGTCAAAGCCTCAATCTAATAAAACGAACAGCCAAAATAAACCAAGTTCTTCTTCTTATGAGGAGGAGGAGGATGTTTTTTGAAATATGTCAACTATTTCAGAATACGCTAATAATAAATTTAAAAAAGAAAATAGTAAAATGAGTAACCTTAACGAAGAAAAAGAAAAAGAAAATTTAAATTCGGCAGAGCCAGATGATTCCTTTGATCCAATGGATGATTTGGGGGTAGATATGCCTGATATTCCTTTACCTTCAGAACAGGAGCCTGAACAAGTCGTAGAAGATGAATTTGAATCAGCGTATAAATTCGCTGTTGTAGGAGTTGGTCAAGGCGGCTCCAGATTAGCGGAAACTTTTTGGAATTTAGGTTACCGTAGAGTTGCCGCAATTAATACTGCAGCACAAGACCTTAAACCTTTAAAGATCCCAGAAGAAAACAAGTTGCTAATTGGTGGCTCAGGCGCAGGCAAAAACAGAGAAGTTGCTAAGAATATTTTTGAAGAGCATCGTGAAGATATTCTTGATTTCCTGAAAAATGTTTTCAAAAGTAATTTTGATAGAGTTTTAGTTTGTATTGGCGCTGGTGGAGGCACTGGCGCTGGAGGTGGTCCTACTGTTGTAGAAATTGCGCATGATTTGTGTGAAAGTTTTGGTATTGAGACATCTGACTACCAAGCTAAAGTGGGTGCTATTGTAGCCTTACCAACCAAGGCAGAAGGCTCTAGGGTTCGTTCTAACGCTAAAGAAACTACAGACGCTTTAATTAATTTTTGTAATAATGGAACATTGTCGCCTTTAGTTATTTTAGATAATGAGCGGATTAAGCAGATTTACCCTAAGCTTTCTGTAAATAAGTTTTGGACCACTGCCAACACAAGCATCTGTTCTCTTTTTCATTTATTTAATAAAGTTTCTGCGCAAGATTCAGAATACACCGCTTTTGACAAAGCGGATTTGGATACTGTGCTTTCATCTGGCATTATTTCGTTTGGGGCGGTGCCGGTTAGAGTTCAAGGTGAAGAAACTCAAGAGACAGATATCAGTTACGCAGTAAGAGATAACCTCAAAAAGAATATTTTAGCTAATATTGATGTCGCAAGTGGTAAAGTTGCTGCCTGTGTTGTTATTGGTAACAGAACTATCTTGGATAATACTCCTCAGGAATACCTTGAACATGGGTTTGATCAACTCACACGTATTCTTGGGGACGGTTCTACCGTTCACAGAGGAATTTATCACACCGCAAAACAAGGCTTGGTTGTATATACTATAATTGGTGGCATCGAAGCTCCTGAACAATTATTTTCATGAATTCTTTCGTCTTAACCGTAGATAATTTAATTAGCGATACGGATTTAATAGACGAACTTTATGATTTAGTTGTAAAAGGTGAATTTTCTTTACCTACGAATTCTTTTTATCCTATTAGAAATGCTATAGATCAAAATTACAAACCTCACGATAGGCCTAATGAAATCATTTACTCTTTTATTAGATCTATATGGCTTACTAAATTAAGGCACTTGATTTTAAGTCAGCCTAAAAAAGTTGAAGGTTTTGAGGTTTGGGTGAATTCATTACCAGAAACCAATTTCAATAATCCAAAATTAGCAGGTGGCATAGGTGGTTTAAATTATCATGTGGATAGAGATGAAGATGCATCAAGAAGAGGCGAATTTCATCTACCTATTTTTGCTAATGCGTTTTATCTGGGCCCAAAAGAAGGAATCAATGGAGGAGAAATAGTTTTAAATACAAGAGGTATAGATCATTTTAATGAATACAAAGGTGGACTTATTGATTTAGGGGAAAATCAAGGCTGGGTATCAGTGCCATTTAAATACAATAGAATGGTAATTTTTGATTCTACATACCCTCATTTTGTAAAACCTATTGTTGCAATGCCAGATAATAAGCCCCGAGTCACAATGGCTATCAATGTATGGCACCGCCAAATTGGTTAACTGCATGGAAAACAAAAGAAAAAAAATCTTAATTCATAGTAATTTTTGCAAAGCTTTTACTGGTTTTGGAAAACACAAAAAAAATCTACTTAAGTACTTATATAAAACAGGAAAGTACGATATTGTAGAACTTGTTAATGCTACTATTGAAGACGATGAAAAATTAAAACTTCTTCCATGGAAAGCTATAGGAACTTTACCTAATGACGGGATGAAGCTTCAAAAGTTAAAGTCTGATGCTACCAAATGGAGAAATGCTGGATATGGCCATGAATTAATTGATAAGATTATTCAAGAGGAAAAGCCAGATATATATCTTGGAATCGAAGACATTTGGGCATTTAATGGGTTCACTAAAAAAGAATGGTGGAACAAAGTCCATAGCGTGATCCATACAACTTTAGACAGTCTTCCTATTTTACCAGAGGCGGTAAACATGGCTTTAGATATAAAAAATTATTTTGTCTGGGCCTCCTTCGCAGAAAAAGCCCTTCACAAATTAGGCCACAAGCACGTAAAAACAATTCACGGAATTTTAGATACAGATAATTTTTATAAACTATCTCAAGAAAAAAGGGTCACATTGCGTAAAAAGTTTAATTTATCTGATTCTTTTGTTATAGGTTTCGTTTTCAGGAATCAATTAAGGAAATCTGTTCCGAATATTTTAGATGGTTTCAAATTGTTCAAGGCAAAAAACCCAAAAGCTAATGCTAAACTATTGCTGCATACTCATTGGTCTGAAGGATGGGATATCCCTCGATTAATGAAGGAAAAAGATATTCGCAAAGAGGATATTGTAACTACATATTTTTGTAAAAAATGCAAACAATATGATATTGCTAATTTTACAGGGCAAGACATTAACTGCTCTAATTGCTCCGCTGAAAAAACAGTTCAAACGACCAATATTAGCAATGGCGTAAACGAAAGTCAATTAAATGAAATATACAATTTGATGGATGTTTACTGCCACCCTTTTACAAGTGGAGGTCAAGAGATACCTATACAAGAAGCGAAGCTCACAGAACTTGTAACATTGGCAACTAATTATAGTTGTGGAGAAGATAGCTGCAAAGAACAAAGCGGAGGTTTTCCTTTAGGCTGGGTTGAGTACCGTGAACCGGGAACACAATTTATAAAAGCAACTACACTCCCAGAAAGCATTTGTAAGCAGCTGCAAAAAGTATTTCTGATGAAGCCTGATAAAAAAAGAAAATTAGGCAAACAAGCCAGAAAATATGTTATCGATAATTATTCGGCAGATGTTGTAGGTAAAAAATTCGATGAACTTTTCGATACTTTTGACTTTGTAGATTGGGATAATCTTGATTTTTCTTTCAAAGAAAGGGATACTCAATATATTCCTGATGATTCCCTTGAAGACTCTGATTGGCTAATTGATCTGTATAAAAATTGTTTAAGAGTTGATGTCGATGAAAACGATTCGGGTCACAAATACTGGATGCAACAATTCGAAAAAAAGAAAAGCAGATATCAAATTTTAGCGTATTTTCATAGCGTGGCTTTGAAAGAAAACTCTGAGAATGAATCTAAAGATTTGGAGTTTATTGTTGATACAGATAGACCAAATAAAAGAATTGCTTATGTTATGCCTGAACACGCAGAAGATGTAGTTTGTTCTACTGCCGTCGTAAAATCCCTCAAAGAAAATTATCCTGATCATGATATTTATTTCTTCACAAAAAAGATGTATTATTCATTAGTTGATCATTGCGATTCTATTTATAAATTATGCGAATATACAACTGACATAGATTTAGATTGTTTTAAACTCATAGGAAAAGGAAATAAAAAAGGTGTTTTTGATATGGCATTCTTTCCTCATCATGAAACAAAAAGAAGTGGCGATTACATCAACCATGGGAGATTGAATCTCCAGTATCAGTTAACATGAATTTATTAGAAAAATATAGTTCTTCTTGTGGCGTAAAAATAAGTAAGCCTGACATTGGTATATTTTATTTTCCCCATAAGTTTGATAAATACATTGTCATAGACAACACCAATAAAAACGGTATGAATGTTTATGATTTGTATTCTGATGTCATCGCTTATATTCACCCTGTTCTAAAAGAAAATAATATTGATATCATTTCTTTTTGTAAAGATAATAAAAACATACTGGAAAAAACAAATCCTTATATATCTCTTGAAAAAAAACAAGAAGCGTATTTGCTGCAAAACAGTTTACTTAATATTTGTTCTGATAATTTATCTTCATACATTTCCTCTGCGCTTGATGTACCATGCATAAGCTTGTACAGCATTTTCCCTTCTAATGTATCTAAGCCTATTTGGTCCGATAAGCTAGAAGTGATCGAAAGCAACAGGTGCGGTAACTTACCTTTTTATGGGGGTAAAGAAGACCCTAAATCAATTAATTTTATTCCTCCAGAACAAATAGCGAATAGTATTTTAAAAAAATTAAATCTAAAATCTCCTGTTAATCATGAGACTATTTTTATAGGAGATTTATATCCAGTAAAAGTAGTTGAAGTGATTCCTAATTTTACCGCTGACCCTTCTTTCTTGAAAGGTCGAGCTTTGAATTTGAGGATGGATTATCATTTTGATGAAAATAATGCTTGTAATTGGATTTCAGGCAGAAAAGTAAATATTTTAACAGATAAAAAAATAAATATTAAAATACTAGAATATTTTAAAGATAATATCGCTCAATTTACAATCAGCATTAACGATGACTTTAATGAAGAATATTTGAAGCAAGTTCAAGAAATAGGTATCCATTTAGAGATTTTTTGTGAAGATAAATCAAGAATAAAAGACTTTAGATTTAAATTTTTTGATTTCGATATTAATGAAAGCATATGGAAATCAAAAGATGATGCAGGTGATAAAGTATCACAAGATACGAAGTTTCTTACCAGTAAGGTTATTTTAAGTGAGGGTAAAAAATATTCTTGCCATAAAGCTTACTTAAACAAAAAAGAGTTGACAGGTAATCCAGAATTGGTTTATGATGCGGAAGACTTTTGGAAAGAATTAGATCATTATAGGTTAATCAATGAATTATAATCGTAACTCAAGCGGTATTGTAGACGGTATCGAATACCAATACAATGAAGATGGCACGATCAATTGGAGGGCTCTGGTTTCTTCAGAGCACCTTTACCCAAATAAAGGTTGGTTTGAGGCTAGAAACAAGCCGATACCTTCAAATATAGAGGGTTTAGATGATGCCCAACTGTTAATCAAGCTGTCAGGAATTAAAGAATTAGCTAAGCTGCGTGGATTTACTAAGGTCTCTTATGATGTTATAAAATGCGAACCAGACCATGTGGTAGTTAAATGCATTATATCTTGGATTGGTAATTTTGAATCTAGGAATGAAGCTGTTCATTTTGAAGACGTAGCTAATGCGACAGTTTATAACACAAGTAGTTTTGCTCAAAAATTTTTAGAAACAATCGCTGCAAATAGAGCTTTTGTAAGGTGTGTTAGAAACTTCCTTAATATTCATATTGTCGGCGCAGATGAAATAGATTCCTCAAATGGCAAATCTTTGCCTTTATCACGTTCTGAAACGCCTTCCTGTGGCCCTTTAGCCGTCTTGATGAAGAGCCTAGACCTTGATGACACAGAAGAAGATTTTCAGTCGTTTAAAGACGTTTTAAGGGGCCTTTGGAAAAGCAAAAAATACCAAAATAAGGAAGCCGCAGACTGGTCATCATGGCAAGACATTCCTGTTGCGGAAATTAGGGCATTAATTAAGATTTGCAAGGGTGAATGAAAAAAGGCGATGTTATTTCTGTAGCTGTCTTTGGTAAAAAGATAGAGTCTTTGTGCAGTGATTTTATTTCTGATTTTGAGCAATCTGAATATCGCATAATTAATTGTGATAAAGATGAAAACATCAGCGATTTAATTATCAAAGAAAATCCAAATGTATTTTTATCTTTTGGGCAGTGGAGCGATTACAAGAATCTTGCGAATGCTCCTTTTGAAGTAAGGTGTAGGTGGTTGAATTATGATTATGATGCAGACCTTAAGGTTATTGGGCAGCAAATTTTAAATTGCTACATATCGGACACCTTAAATATACCTCGCCAAGAAAGCCCTTTAGTATCATTAATTACTCCTTCATATAATATAGGCACTAGGATATTTAAAACTTATGAGTCTTTATTGAATCAAACTCATAAAAATTGGGAATGGATTATTCTAGATGATAGCACTGATAACGACAAAACTTATAACGTTTTGCAAAGCATGTCTGCTACTGATCATAGAATTAAAGTTTTTAAAAATTCTAGGCATAGTGGAGTCATAGGCAACACTAAAAGAAATGCATTTTGCTTAGGGACAGGAGAATATTTAGCAGAATTAGATCATGATGACGAATTAACTGATCAATGTTTAGAGTGGGTTGTGAAAACTTTTCAAAAGTATCCTGAAGCAGGCATGTGTTACACAGATTGCTCTGAGCTAATAGAGAGTACAGGAGATTGTGTTTTCTACGGTGAAACGTATGCTTTTGGCTATGGTAGCTATAGAAGAGAATCTTACAAAGGGCGAGAGTGGCTTGTTTCCAACTATCCAAAATTAAATGCTAAAACAATTCGTCATATTGTTGGTGTCCCTAACCATATTAGAGTATGGAGAAAAAGTCTTTATCATAGCTTAGGAGGACACAACCATAAACTTCATGTGGTTGACGATTATGAATTAATCGTAAGAACGTTTTTGCATTCTAAAATAGCTTATATACCTAAATTTGGGTATATACAACATATGTTAAGTGACCGCCCAAATACAACTGATGTTAGACGAAAAGAAATACAAAGATTAGTCAGATACGTTCGCAATTATTATGATAAATTGATACATGAAAGAGTTTTACAATTAGGTGGGACAGATTTTGTGTGGGACGAGAAAAACAATTGTAGTGATATTCATATGACAGACGAAAAAACAGATGAGTATTTCTGCATTATATCTAACATAGAATAAATATGAAAAAAGCAAGGGTGTTCACAATAGTTAAGGGCCAAACATACGATCCTCAAGGCGCAGCAATAAATAAAGCTTCCAAACAATTAGGAATTAAACATATTAGCGATGTGAAAGCTGGGAGACATTTTTTACTCCTTTTTGAAGATAGCGTAACTAATGAAGAAATCAAAAATAGTTCTGAAGAAGCCGCTTTAAAACTTCTCCATAATGATATTATCGAAGATTATTCTATAACTTACGAATTGTAATGCCTGACCAAAACAAATTAGATAAAAAGTATTTAAAAATGGCTAAAGTGTGGGCGGAAATGTCCTATGCCGTAAGAAAAAAAGTTGGTTGCTTAATAGTTAAAGGCACTCAAATCATTTCAGATGGATACAATGGAACTCCGTCTGGTTTTGATAATAATTGCGAAGATCAATTATTAACTTACGATAAGAGAGATACATACTATGAAAAGGATGAGTGGGTTTATAATCATCTGGATCAAAAGTACACTCGCCTCAAAACAAAGCTAGAGGTTTTACATGCAGAAAGCAACGCTTTAATGAAATTAGCTCGCTCCCATAATAGCAGCGAAGGCGCAACAATGTATTCAACATGCTCACCATGTTTTGATTGCGCCAAACTCATCATTCAATCTGGCATATCAAGAGTTGTTTACAGCAGTAATTATAGAGATAGTAAAGGATTAGAGCTTCTACAAAAAGCAAATATTCAAGTAGATTGCATATATGAATAGCAAACAAATAGTTGAAATGTTAAATGATATTTATGCTAAAGATTCAGCTGCAATGTTAGCGTTAATATCCACAACGATCCCCACAAACATAAAAATCCTTAAAGAATATGATGTAAAAATTCATAAGGGCTACATTGAATTCGGGCTATTAAGCATCTTAAATAAAATTATTGAAGAAGAAGATAAACAAATATCGTTTTCGTATTCAGTAAATCCAGATGGAGTTATGCAGCCAGATAAATTTGTATTAAAAAAGAAAAAATCATGAATATAGAAAGATTTACGCAGATAGGAGAAATAATTCTTTCTTGGCAACTAGCAATGATATTGTATTATGCTATTAAGTTGATATTAAATTGGTGCGCATCACTAGAATTTTAATATTTATTATTTTTAAGCCTTTTTTTCATTGTGTACAGTAAAATTTAAACAATATGATAAAAATCGGAACCCCAAATACAAGTAATTCAACAAAAGTAATGCTTCTTGGAAGCGGCGAACTTGGTAAAGAAGTAGCAATTGAACTTCAGCGATTAGGCATTGAAGTGCATGCATGCGACAGCTACCCTAATGCTCCAGCTATGCAGGTAGCTCACTATTCACATGTTTTCAATATGTTAAATGCAGATGCTCTACGTAGTTATATTGAACTCGTCAAACCTGACTACATTGTACCAGAAATAGAAGCTATCGCTACTGATGAGTTAGTTCAAGCTGAAAAAGATGGAATTATAGTTATTCCTAATGCGCAAGCTGTTAGACTAACAATGAACCGAGAAGGTATTCGTAAGTTAGCGGCAGAGAAACTAGGTCTTAAGACCTCAGAATATGCATTTGCCGAAACAAAAGAGGAATTTGATGATATTATACGTGGTTGGGGCGGTAGAGTTGTAGTGAAGCCAATTATGTCATCATCAGGTAAGGGGCAAAGTGTTGTCACAGATTTAGAAAAATTAGATTATTATTGGGATAAAGCGCAAAAAGAAGGAAGAGCAGGTGGTGGAAAAGTAATTATTGAAGATTTCGTTGAATTTGATTATGAAATTACCTTGCTAACTGTTCGACATAAAAACGGGACTTCTTTTTGTGAACCAATTGGTCATAAACAAGTTGATGGAGATTATGTAGAATCATGGCAACCTCAAATAATGTCACCAATTGCATTAAAAAAGTCTAAAGAGATTGCAAAAAAAATAACAGACGAACTTGGTGGTTACGGGGTATTCGGAGTAGAATTATTTGTTAAAGGTGATCAAGTTTACTTTAGCGAAGTCTCTCCAAGACCACACGATACTGGGTTGGTGACTTTGATTTCTCAAGATCAATCTGAATTTGAGCTACATGCGAAAGCTTTGTTAGGGTTACCCATTAAACAAATTACCTTATTGGAAGAATCCGCATCTGCTGTTTTAAAAGTGGAGGGAAATAGCGAGCAACTAAGTTATGAAAATCTTAGTGAAGCATTGAATCAACATAAAGTAAAATTAAGGTTATTTGGAAAGCTTAATGTTCAAGGCAAAAGAAGATTGGGGGTCGTATTAGCTACGGATGAATTTGTTCATTTAGCTTTAAATAAAGCGAAAGAAGTAGTCAGTAAAATCAAAGTAAATTTGTGAAAATTAATCTCTGAAATATTTAGCACGGTAAAATACAAGAGATGAAAAAATATAAACTTTACAAGAAAGATAAAAAATGGATAATTCAAACAGAAGACAACTATAACACTTTTACTACAAAAAAATCCGCACAACTCTTCTCTAAAATTTATAATATCGAATTAAATGAAAACAGCTAAAGTTAATTTTTGCGTTAACCTAGAGGCTTATGTTAATCTCATGTCTTTTGAGCTTAAAAAGACTGACCTAGATTATCCATCGTATATAAGTGGAAATTATTATTTTAGTTTAACGGATAAAGAAAAAAAGCTTTATAGGTTAACTAATCTAGCATATATTATGCAGCACAGTAAATTTCACAAAATTTTAGACTTAAATATAAACGAGTAACACAAATAAGCTAATGTTTGTGTATTTAATTTTGAAGGTTGTCTAAGCTCGCCCAGAGGTGCACAAGTAAGCGGGGTAGATATTAAATGTTTTCGCACATCGCTGAAAACAGCCTTCATTTAAATAAATTATGCAAGAAGAATTAATAATCAAATATTTAATACCATTTGTAGTAACTTTAATTTTAATTACTGTAGCTACTAGCAAAAAATAAAAGTATGAAAATAGTGAACAACAAAATGATACTCTAATATAAAGAAAGAAAAAAATTATGGGAATGTTCGACGATGTTTTTATTAATAAAAAAGAACTCACTTGTTTAACAGATGACGAAAAAAATATGTTAAGCAAGAAAGACACTTTACATTTTCAAACAAAAAGTTTGG
>Ga0129351_1000046_pt1 | contig 36676 bp, 42 predicted proteins | sample CPBDNA_8_FD_94423 | JGI IMG/M metagenome (GOLD analysis project Ga0129351, IMG submission 94423) | Freshwater to marine salinity gradient microbial communities from Chesapeake Bay, USA - CPBay_Sum_27_0.2_DNA | ecosystem: Environmental > Aquatic > Marine > Coastal | place: USA: Chesapeake Bay... | reverse complement strand
TACTATATCTCCAACCTCTACTCTTGTTTTTAAAGTTTTCATAATCTTATTTTTTATTGTTTGTTAGTCCCCATCGTCAGCAACGAACTGAGTAACGGCTAACCGTTCGATGGGTAATGCGTTGAGTTTAAAGTCCACATCGCATCATGCGGACTCGATTGCTTTCCAGATGCATTATATGGGTAGAGGAGAAATTCCGATTAAAGCCTGCTCCAACTTGCAGGCGATGCGCTCCCTTCACCGAATTTAACTTGCTACTTCGCACCACCTGAGTTAGGTGCTTCACATGTCGGTTATTCCTTAGGCTTCTAATAGAGTTGAGCCTTGGGCCGTCTTATAGTCGTTAGTACTAGACTATATAATGCATGATGTCAATGAACTCTGTAAATCTGTGTGCACCGTTTGTGCATCGTTTACGGTTTCAAATATAAGGCGGATGTTTGAATTGACAATGTTTTGACAATGTTAAATTTCATTAAAGATGTTCAAAAATTAACAAACGCTCTGTAACCCCCATAAACACTGAGAAAAAAAAATTTATATTCAGCGGTAAAATTACCCAAATTTATTTTATAGGTGAGAGATCGGGACTGTTTTAACCCGATATCTGTTAGCATAAAACTAAAAATATTAGCAAAAAAAGCTAAATACATTGGCAATAAAAGCTAATGATATTGGCAATAATCTAAGAATATTGGCAAGGAAATCCCCGTATCGGTCGGTCGGTCGGTCCCCTTGATTTTGCTAGGGTTTTCAGGTGGTTAGCTGGCTTTGTTTATATTTTAACAGTTAGCTCGGTCGGTGTTAAATTCTTAACATTTCTCTGTATCGGTCTGATACCAATAGCTGAGCATTGCGTTAAATTTTCGTGTACGGTAAATAGTCCAGTTCAAAATCGTACAGGCGATTCTCAGGGCGAATGTTATGTTAAATAGGCGTTCAGGGATTGGATATACCATGGTAAGTTGACTAGCACATTCATACACAAACAATACCTTACCCCAAACCTTGCTCCAGTAAAAGGAGGAGGAGCCTTCAACTCGTATACCAATATATATAGGGGGTAGTTAGGTCGTTAGATCGGTCGGTGGTTATCTATCTGGAGAACAGACACCCCTTCAGATAACAACAAGAAAACCCCAAAAATATCCCTAGGGAATTTCAAATCCAACCCCCCACCCCTCAAAAAGTTTTTCGTTTTCCCTGACAGAATTTTTCTGCAACATGGGGGTATTACCCAAAACCTCCACATACCTGACACCACAAAAAAATCTAGATATTTAGCATCTGTGACAAAAAACGTCCCATCTGTGTCGGTAGTATGTCGATTTGATTCTCTCTAACTTACTGATTCTTAGAGAGATGTCGATAATGTCGTTTTTAAACCTAAAAAAAAAAAAAAAAAAATTAACTATATATATAAAAAATAAAAGTAATATTCCCCTAAAAAGTTGTCATTTTCGACATCCCACTGACTATCAACAAGTTAGCTTAAAATAAAACGACACAGCAAAATGTCGAATCGACACAACCCCCGTAAACACTAGGTTTTTTCGACACAAATTTTGTCATCGGTATATTTGGCACCTTTACATGTATTTCGTATTTTTACGGTATGGAAGATTTCAAAGAGGGTGACCCGGTTATATATAGGAGCGATAAGGTAAGCTATGGCCTACACTTTGTTATTGGAGTTACATCTGGTGGCCGGGTGGTTGTATGGAGTAATGATCCGCTGACTGGTCACAAGGTGTACAAGGATGTCGACCCAGATGAGCTGAGTAAGCTACCTGAGTTGAGTGTACTATCGGACGAGGATATTGATCGGATGCGGATCCATTCGTATAGCTTTGACTTTGACTCGCTGGATGGCTTGATGGACTAGATGTGGGTTTTTATTTTCGATTTTTTTTCTAGAAAAAGTTTGTTATTGTTAAATGGTTTTGTACATTTGTATAAAACGTTAAACAAATACATCATGACAACAGGACAATTTTTAGCAATAGCAGGACTACTGGCGGTTGCATTCGTTGGGATAATGATCAACAAACACGGACTTGATTCGGTAGCTGAATTCTTCAAGGGTCTTCCGTCTAGATTTCAAAAGCGGCCAGCCGTAACAAAAACCCGTCAATCGGTACCCGATGGTTTCCGACAGATTTCAAAAGTTAAATGTGGAAAGAGCGAGTTCGTGGTGAGTGGTATGAACGTAGAGGGGGGCTGTCTGATCAACTCGTACTCATACATCAGGGGTAGGGAGTCGAACATGATGCACTTCCACCCACGCAAGAAGGTAATCATGGATTCGGATGGATCGAATCTTGTACTTTAAAATAGGGATACAAAACAAAGATGAGTAAAAGAAGATTTAGTAGGATTAAAAAAACAGTAAAGACGAATGACAAAACAAGAACTAATAGACAGGTTGGTTGCTGCTGTTGACGCTGGAGCAATGTCGTTCCAGATAAACAAGATCATCAACGAGTACAACGTTGCGAATTACCGACCAGATGGATACAAGGAGATCGTCAAGCTATACTCATGCGAGGCTTATAATATCTCCCCAGTAGATTTTAATAAGGAGACATCTAAACATAAGTATGTAAACGCAAGGTCACTTTATTGCCACATACTAAGCAAGAAGATCTCCAACGGGAAGAGAGTTTATCCAGACAAGGAGCTGGCCAACGATATCTACCGAGACAGGTCTTCGGTGTACTTGAAGCTTAGGAAGCTTGATGAATGGCTTGGGTTCGACCCGGTGTACACGTCAATCCACAACGCAACTGTAAGTAAAATCAAAAACCACATAGACAAAATAAAGAAAGATGAAGAACAATGAAGACTATGACTATGTAAAACCTGATCACTATAAGGCGTTCAGCTACGAAGTGATCGAGATGATGATTAGCATATGGGGAGCAGAGGCAGCGATGTACCACTGCGAGATGTGTGCGTTCAAGTACAGGATGAGAATGGGATCAAAGCCCGGCCAACCTCTTGACTTGGATATGAAAAAGGTGGACTGGTACCTATCGAAAGCAGCAGAACTAAGAGAACACTTAAAACAACAACAATGATAAAAATAAACAACGTATTTGAAATCGGAGAGATTGTCTACGTAAAGACAGATCCAGAACAGTTACCATGGATGGTAACAGATATTATCGTAAGCTCGACATCCATAGACTACAGATGCTCACACATAACGTCTGCGATGACATTTGATGAATTGGAAATTTCTAGAGAGAAGAATTGGACAGGAGAAATAAACTATTAGAATGAAGATATTAGTAAAGGTAAACGAAAAGAGTAAGGAGCTTCTGATCAAAGATGTGATCGGTATAGTAGACTCTAAAGATAAGGTAAAGGATCTGATCAAGGAGAAGCTATCCGGAAATAATTTTGGATATCAAGAACTTTCCAACGACCACTACATGGTTCACATCCATAAAAACAACACTGCTGATAGAGAAATATTATTCAAGCTGGTTGACGTAGACAAGATGTACATTGACGAGCCATCTCAGCCATACTACTTCAAGACTAAAGGTTTGATGAACAGTAGCTGCATTGAGCCATGTCAGGTAAAGAAAGGTATTATGATCGGTAGCGCAGCCTGTCAGGAGTGTGAGTTTAACGCTGGGAACGCCCCGGTGAAATCAAAATTTTCAGGACCAGATTGGATCATGTGTTTAAGACTTTCTGAGGCAACCAACAACATCGAACATGACCAAGCCTAGACACGCAATATTCGCCCACACAGACCCGTTCAAGGGAGACAGTAAAACCTACTGCCTTGTTCGGGATGTGGACGGGACTATAGAAACCCTCCTACTAAAGAGAGACATGGACAGCGAATCTTTCGAGGAGGAAATTAAAAACCTATCTAAGTATTTCGATGCTGAGGTAATCAGGAATTAGTGAATAATACTTATATTTACAAAACAATCCAATCTTATGGGGAAAAAAGCAGAACTAAGACTAAAGCCAGAGGAAGCTGTGGCTATTGGTCTTAATCCGAAACCTAAAAACAAGTACGGTAATCCAAAGTACACTCTAAGTAAGAAGCAGCATAGGGATATCTTAAAACTCAGATCCGATGCAATTTCATTGACAGGTGAATCTATTCTAGAGGATGCTGACGGGAACGCTAAACTTGTTTGGAAGAAGCACGACTACAAACTCCAGAAGCGACTTGAGGCGTTTAGGTGTGCAGTAGAGGAGATGAAAAGCGAGATCCCGAAGTTTGTTCCACGGGAACCTACAATGCCGTTCATTAACTCGAACCTGATAAACCAGTACATGCTTACCGACTACCACCTTGGCATGATGGCGTGGGGAGAGGAGACTGGTTCGGACTGGGATATAAGTATCGGAGAGGAAGTCATGGTGGAGTACTTCAGGTACACTATTGAAAACAGCCCCAAAACAGATAGTGCAATTTTTGCACAACTTGGAGACTTCTTGCATTGGGATGGCATGGATGCTGTAACCCCTCAGAATAGACATCTACTTGACGCTGATACACGGTTCCAGAAATTGGTTCGTGTTGCGATAAGAGTTATAAGGAGGGTGATCGACATGCTTCTTAGGAAGTACAGGGACGTTCATGTAATAATGGCAGAAGGTAACCACGACATGGCGAGTTCAATATGGCTCAGAGAGGTTCTTCACTCGATGTATGAGAACGAACCTAGGGTAAACATCGAAACCAGTCCGGATCCATACTACTGCTTCCAATGGGGTAACGTTGGGTTGTTCTACCACCACGGACACAAGAGGAATGTTAATAACATTGATGCCGTGTTTGCTGCAAAGTTCAAGAAGGTATTTGGGGAATGCGAATACCTATACGGCCATGTAGGACACCTTCACCACAAGAAATTGGTAGAATCGATATTAATGATAATAGAACAACACAGGACGTTGGCTGCTAAAGACGCTTACGCTTCTCGTGGCGGCTGGATGAGTGGAAGGGACAGTACAGTCATAACATACCACAAGAAGTATGGAGAGGTAGACCGAAAAACTATAAACATAAAAATTGTAATGGATGCCTTGGAACAAAGAAAAATACGAGAGAGTGGCATTTAACACTTTCAGGTCTTTACATAAAGGGATTGACTCTCCTGAGTATTTCATAAAGGCTCATGCCAAAGATATAAAGATGGAGGAGTATGAATCAGCGAAAGCAATCCGAGACGTTCTCAAGCAGTTCGATATAGATGTTAAAATTTTAACGAAATAAATTCTACATTTTTCTAGTTAGATAGTTTGATAATTATTATTTTTGTTTAAAACTCGACCGATCGAGCAAAGCTCTCTCGGTCATAAATACAATAAAATGAACGATTTATTTAGAGTAGACGTATATCAAAGCGACAAGCCATTCGTAGAGAATGAGGAATCCATCACGAAATTCATCTCAGCAGTAAACAGTAAGGAAGCAGTAAACAAAGCAATCAGCTACTGCGACTTTGAAATTTCAGCCGTGACAGTTGAGCTATTCTGTAACATGGAACAAATAGAGACGGACTATAAAAACAATTAAAGAAGTAAAGGTGGTCACCATAATGATTTTCAATTCCGAGAGAAGCCATGGACTGTAAGCCAGCCGCTGTGACCACGCCTGATTGCGAGACAGGTACATTTTTGAGCGCATTACAGTCAAAGGAGGTCATCCCCACCAGACGGGGAAATGGTCCTGTAGCTCAGATGGATAGAGCATCTGCCTTCTAAGCAGACGGCCGAAGGTTCGAGTCCTTCCGGGATCACAAATAAAGTTTAATAATGGAATACAAAGATATATCGGTAAACTTCAAGGAGCTTTCAGAACTTACTGGCAGAAACCAGAACGAGTGCAGGAATATATTCAAGAAGCACCTGAATGAAAAGATTATTTCAGAAGACAGGGAGATAAAACTGTTAGATCTAGAAAAGTATTTCAACGGTGTAAAATCTCATGACATGAGATTTGATGTGAGTAATGAACTTAGATTTAGATTTACACATCAGAAAAACGGGTATCGCAAAATATTATCAGACCCTAAAGTTGTCAAGGCAGCAAAACTAGTGGGGGCATACACGATATACTACAAGATATGTGACGACATTCAGCTAGAACAGATTAACAAGGCAATTAAACACAACCACGTCCATTCCTTTGGGCTAGAATCTTATAACAATAAAATAAAAACAAATGGATCAAATACCTAGAGACATGGTCTTCGAAGACGAAGGCAGACAGAAGTTGCTTTCTGGAGTTGAGAAACTCGCAAAGGCAGTAAAGAGTACAATGGGTGCAGCTGGACAAACTGTGCTGATTGAATCACCAAACCATACACATGGGATCAGGATTACAAAAGATGGCGTTACCGTAGCTAAAGACATCCATCTAGATGACCCAGTCGAAAACTTGGCGGTTCAGATGGTTGTTGACGTTGCGTCCAGAACAGCTACTTCATCAGGAGACGGGACGACAACTTCAGTGGTTCTCACTGAGGCGTTACTAAAGCATGGAATGAAAAACATTGTTGCAGGTGACGATAAGACGGAGATCATCCGAGAGATGAATGAGACCAAGGATCAAGTTCTTTCCATACTTAAAAACATGAGTAGAAAGCTGACGGTGAAGAAAATGAAAGACGTTGCGACAATTTCAGCCAACAACGATGCCTACATTGGTGGGCTAGTCGCTAGGGCATATAAGCAAGCTGGCAGAAATGCATTTGTAACTGTGGAGAATTCGGACTCAGCTGAGACTTATATCGATGTGACTAATGGTATAAAGTTAAAGAGAGGTTATGACACTAATGTATACGTGAACGATCATGAGAAGGATGAGTGTGTTTTCACAAACCCACACATACTTTTAACTGATCAAAGCATAGAAAGCTTTCATACCATAGAAAAAATTCTTTCTCACGTAGTAAAAGCAAACGAGAGTTTACTGATCATCGGAGATGTTACCACAGCTATGAAAAACTTACTAGCTGCAAACGTCAGAAAGAATGGGGTTAAGATCTGTACGATAACACCTCCAAGTTTTGGTTGGAAGCAGAAGGAAATCATGGACGACCTAGCATTGGTGTTAGGTACCACGTTCTACTCAGAACAACAAGGTGATAACTTAACCAACATCACTGTAGGTAACTTAGGTAGAGCTTCCAAAATTAAAGTCTCTAGAGATGAAACAGTTATTTCTCTGCCTGAAAACCCTAACGAGGACACGACTAGTTCAATATCGCAGAGGATTGAAGAGCTAAAGAAACAAAAGGAGTTGACAAACAAGAAAGCAGAGAGGGATCATATCGATGAAAGAATAGCACTCTTAGATGGAGGTATGGCTGTTATTTATGCTGGGGGGTATTCTGACGTGGAGCAGAAGGAACTTTATGATAGAATAGAGGATGCGGTGTACGCTGTGAGAGCAGCTCTAGAAGAGGGTTACCTTCCGGGTGGAGGTGTACCATTCCTTCGAGTTCATAAGCTCTTAAAAGCGATGTATGAAGACGATAAAGAAACAAACAGGACTCCAAACAGTATAGCTGCTAGGATAATCTCTGAAGCTATTAAAGAGCCGTTTTGGCAGATGTTGCGAAACGCTCATATAGCTCCAGATGTAATAGAGGATATTGAGGAAGCTATACTTGATAACGACAACAAGTCTTTCGGATTCAATGTAAAAACGAGAGAGTTTGCGGATTTATCTAAGGAGGGAATCATAGATCCACTAAAGGTAACATCTAATGCATTGGAGAATTCTATAAGTGTAGCCACAACTATACTGAGTACTAACGCTATAGTCACGTTGGCTAGAGCAAAGTAATAATAAAATAAAAACCCGACAGGTTCAAGGCATGGATTTAAAAGTCCATGCTTTGTTTATTCTAGTGTAGATATTTATAACTATATTTGAAGTATGAAAGTAGCTTTTGTGTTAGGACATACAGACGGTTTAAGAAAAGAGAAAGACAAGGGTAAGTTCTCCAAGTGGTTAAACCAGTCAGAGTGGGACTGGTATAAATCATTTGAAGACGACCTTAATATATTAGGAGACGTGTTCGAACATGATTCTAACACAACTAGCTACACTTCAAGACAGAAGAAGATGGCGATAAGAACGAAGGACTACGACTTAGTTATCGAGTTACACTTCAATGGGTTCAAGGATTCTGACGGAGATGGAGATGGTGACGCTAGCGGATGCGAATGTCTTTACTATGAAGGGAATAAGAAGACTGAGATGTTAGCTAAGAAGTTCTGTAAGTTAGTCAAGGAACATATAGGAATAAAAACAAGAAGGAGACATGGAGCGATTCCTGTAACTAACGGTAGGGGTTCTGGATTCTTAAAACGACAGATACCTAATGCTCTTTTGATCGAGCCATTTTTCGGAGACAACGAATCCGACTGTCAAAAAATTAAAGATAGCGAGTGTAAGCTATTCACGAAGGTATTAAGGGAACTCATAGAGGATGAAAATATTTAGAGACATATTAAAGAACCCAGAAGGGAAATGGTCAAGAAAGTCATTGACTGCATTTGCTTCATTTATTGGTGCATTACTATACGAATCAATTCTACCAATCATAGGAGTAGAAACAAAGGAGTACGTATTCATAACGCTGATCACATTGACAGCAGCAACTTTAGGTTTAACTGTATGGAACAAGTTCGTAAAATGAGGGTTGTAGCAAAACTGCTTATACTTCTCTACATCTTAATATGCATGGTGTCGTGTTCTGCAAACTGGCATCTTAGGAAGGCTATTCAGAAAGACCCGACTATAATTCAAGAAGACACAATAACGGTTGTTGATACAGTTTTACTTATATCTGAAAAGGTACAGGTTGATAGCGTATTCAAACTGACTACAGATACGGTTATAATTCAAAAAGACAGACTAACAGTCAAGCATTACTACAACAATGATAGTATTTACATCGAGGGGGAATGTGCTGAAGATACTCTTATTGAGTACAGAGAGATTAAGGTACCCTACGAACAGATAGTTTACAAGGAAGATAAGGACTACATTCCTTATTGGATAATGGCAGGATTGTTCGTCATGACGATCCTTTTCTTTATAATGTCAAGAAAACAAAAATAAAATACAATATGAAAGCAATAGGTACACATGTAGTGATCCGTGAGATCACCGAGAATGAAACTGTAGCAGGAGGATTAGATCTTACTGCTGAGATGAGTAAGACTATACGATATAAAAGAGGAGAGGTAGTCTCATCTGGTCCGGATGCTGAACACGTATCCGAAGGAGACATAGTTCTATACGACTCATCATCTGGATTCAATACGCTGATTAATTCTGAGAACCTAGTTGTAACTCAGTACAGGAGCATATCAGTTGTCCTTTAGTCTCCCACACTTATGTTTCGGACGGTCTTTATTAATCTTCTTGATGTAGTTTCTATGAACCTTGTCGGAAAAAGATTGATTACCCTTAAACATGTTTGTGTTTTCGGATATTTTCTCTCCATTCAATTTATTGTATACTGTTTTCACAGCATACTTACCTTTAAAAGAAAGTTCGTATAAGGCTGGCTGATTCTTTCTTTGGGTTCTCCATTTGTTTATCCACCCGTCTCTCATCATGTTTCCGAATCTCTCGTTGTTCCAGCTCAGTATTTCATTAAACTCATTGAAATCACCTCTTGTAAACAGCCCTTCCGAGTATAGAAAAAACATCATGTGTAGTTCAGCATTAGACAATCCATACTTTCGTTTAGCCCAGTACATGATAGGCCTGAGGTATTTCAAGTAATCATCCTTTGGTGCTGTTCTTTGGTGATGTTTAAAAGTTTGGACTACGCCTTTTATTTTTTTCTTATTAGCCATTAGATTAGATTTTTGTTATAAATTTAACAAAATTAACCTATATTTGCAATATATGTCAGTAAAGATCTATATTTCATCAAACGCACTTAGAGCAGAAGATACGGTATCAGGAAACAGCATTCTTGATGTACCTAAGTCTAGGGTGTATTACGTGAACAACAAACTAAACTTATCGACTCCTATAGCGAAGATATCTTACTTACCATTAGAGGATAATAATAACGGAATACTAGAGGTGCCTTTGTCTGACATTGTAGACGAGAATCTTGTTGCATTTACAGCTGAATCGTTTAGAGAGTTCTGTAACACAAACCTTGGTTTTGATCAGGATGCCAGTGGATCAGCACCATTGAATCCAGATACTGGAAACAGTACCACCTTAGAAACCTCGTCTCAACCAATCGATGGTTTCTCCGGGGCTTCTGATTTTAATACAGATGGGTTAGAGTTTCCCAATTCTGAATTCATACTATATTTAGATAGTGATCACACATCTGGTACCCCAACTGCTACAATTGAATTTTCTGGAGATAACTCAACATGGTATATATACAAAAGTCAGTCTAACGTTTCATTGCCGGAAAGCTTTTTCGACAACGAGTTCTACCCTAAATACATACGGGTTACTTATACAGCAAACTCCTCTAATGGAAATGTAACTTTCAAAATAGTAGAATTATGATTGATTTGAGAGAAGATACGACCAAAGAATATCGTTATGAAGTTGCAATGGGCAATGTTTACGGTAGTTCAACGTGGAATAAATTTGGTTATAATGCAGATATAAATGGGGTGGCTGAAGTTGTGGCATCATTTGGTGGAACATTTAATATAATGACAACAGCTGACACATTAAATGTTGTTTCAACATCAAATAATGATAGGTCAGGGGGTCAAGCAGCAAGAACAATTGTGTTGGTTGGGATTGATTCAAACGGAGATTACCAAGAAGAAACCGTAACAATGAATGGTCAAACACCTGTAACCACATCAAACACTTGGTTAGGTATAAATAGGGCGTATGTTGCATCAGTTGGAAATTCTAACTATAATCAAGGTGATATAACAATTTCTGACACATCAGCTGTTTTTGGAACACAGGCGCAAATACCATCAATGAAAGGTATAACACAGCAATCAATTTTTCATGTTCAATCAGGGCATAAATTTTTATCAGATTGGTTAGAAATAAATTCTTCAAGACAAGGTGCAACACCATTTATTCAAATTTTTGGATATGTTTATAACCGGTCAACGAATGTAAGGCAACAAATATTCACAACAAGCACAGGTGATGGTCAGTCAAGCGAATTGCAATTAACACCATCACAACCTTTTATTATTAGTGAAGATAGTGTATTATATTTTGAAGCAACATCAGACCATGCAAACACTTTAGTTTCATTAAGATTTTCAGGAATTTTACAAAAAATATAATTATGCGTGAAATAATTGGATTTCTTGCAAACTACACAAGTGGCGATACGGTATCAATAGCGGTTGAATTTGAACTTTTATTAATTGAAAATAATTACCTATAAAAATATTAACTTTGTAAAAAAACATAAAACATGAACTATATATTACAAGGGCGAAGAGCGCAAGCTGTCACTCCAAGCGACACAGACAACATTCCAAATCCAGCAGGAGCAACTAACGCTACTCAACCAGCAGCACTGTATGCTGGAGCTAATGGTAACATCGCTGTCATTATGGAAGGTGGAGACGAGGTTACGTTCGTAGGGATAAAGGCCGGTACGTTTTTACCTATAGCTGTAACAAGGGTAAAAGCAACAGGTACGTCTGTTACAAATATCTTAGCTATCTGGTAAGATGGGGGGACTCTCCATAGCTAACCAGATTGGTAATTTTTTAGCAGAGGAAGGTGGATTCGTGTTCACTGATCCAGACGCTGAAGCATATTACGACACCTTAAAGACTGTTAACGGTGGAGATATAAATGCGTCTGGACTTTACAGCATTACGCTCGATGAATTAAAGGAGGGTATAAACACAGCTTTTGTTGACGCAAAAAGTGACGGAACATATTCTAAGATAACTCATTGGTTTCCAGTTATAGGCGGTACAGCAGCTACTCACGCTGTATGCGCTGTGACATTAGCATCGCAGCTAACGTATACAGGCTCTCCAACCCATGGATCTTATGGGGTTAGGACTAACGGGACAACTCAGCACGTAGATTCAAACACCAGCCACAGCGTTTTTGCTGCCAGTAGGTATGACGCACATTGGAGTTACTGGATTAAGAATGTAACCAATAATACCGCTACCTTTGGATCCAGAGATAACGCAGCCGTATCATTATGGAACAGGGTAACCTCATCCACAACGATGGGTGGTGCATTGATAGGCGTGGCAACAAACACCTCAGTCACATCTCCAAACGAGATGTTTATAGGTAGAATTATAGGAAACGGTACAGTCGGAGATCGTAGAATATATCAAAATGGGTCAACATTACTATCTGTAGGATTAGCAACTGGTGGAGACGTAACAACAAATTCAGTATTTAATGCATGGTCCAATGGTGGGTCAATAATAAATAGAAGTGCCGGAGATTTTACTCATGGGACACTAGGGCATGGTTTATCTGATTCACAAGCCTCTAACCTATATGCTGTAGCAAACGATTTAAGAATTTTATTAGGAAGATAATGGGACTAGTTCAGAAATACATAAAGATTCCTGCCGATATTGCAACTGAAAATTACGGAAGTATAAATGGGGTAGATAGTTTTAACTACGGCCTAACTATTCACGGTGAATTTTTCGTTGATGTCAACACTATTAATACGCATCCAGAAATAATAGATGCGATAGGAAAAATTGAATACATTGAAGTAGATTATGATGACATCATCATGTACGATGAAAATGGTGAGATCATTACAAAGAATTACAAGAAACCTTCTTACGGAAGAATACCCGTAATAACATCTCCGAGACCTGAAGTGGTTGACAATGAAGATAGGAGTTTTATTCCAATGAACAGACCGAATATTTTCGCTAGACTATGGAGACTGTTTAAGAGGTTTATATCAAGAATTTTTAACAAACCCAAAACATAAACAATGGACAATTTTTTCGAAGCTGGGGGATATGCCACAGCAGGAACATCTATCATACTTCAGATAACAGACTCACTAGACATCACACATGTAAATCCACTAGTAACCACATTAACAGGTATAGCAGGTTTTATTTTCTTGGTATATAAGATAGTCAACATAAGAATAGATACCAAGATCAAAAGGGAGACTTTAGATTCACTGCGAAAAGAAGAAGAGTCGAATAAATAAGACGAATAAAAAAAATTCGTATATTAGCAAAATGGAAAAGATAACTGAATCAGAATTAAAATCATTAGTCGACATCCATAGTCGACATAAGGAATCTAAACTAAAAATAGCTGACCTAGAAATAGCTAAAGCTATAGAGATGAATCGAATCTCTAAGATAGAAGAGGAGTATATGGAAGTAAACAAAATGCTTTCTACTAAATATGGAAATGGAGCAGACATAACCATAGACTCATCTACCGGAGAGATAAAAAGAAAGAAATAAGACATGGCTAAAATAAGTTCATACCCTACAGCTACTCCAGAATCAGGAGACTTTGTCATTGGAACAGACGCTAATGACATAAATAAAACGGTTCAGTTCCCTATATCCTCGTTAACAGGATTGAACACGTTACAAACTGTATTAGAAGCCGGAGACAATTCTACAGTTTCTTTTACAATAGCATCAGGAGCTTTAGACCCATCTTCCATTGATCACTTGCAGATAGCGGTAGGAGGAAATCTAAAGTTAGGAGGAACACTAACGGATGAAGGAGATAGTACAGGAACAAAAGGAGTGTTCCTAGGGGTGAGCCCAACTACTGGACGACCACAATGGATGTCAATATTAGATGACGTCCCTTTAACACCTACAAGTTCTGGGCCCAAAGGAATGTTTGCAGCAGATACAACTCATCTATATGTATGTATTGAAAATGATACTTGGAGAAGAGTTGCAGTATCAACATGGTAATAAGAAAGATATCCATAGGAAGCAATTTAAAAGAATCCTCTATGAACTACATAGTTGGCAGTAGGATTATTAATGACAACTTCAAAGTGTACGACATTCTTCAGAAAGAGAAGTACATAGAGATATACATAATAAACTCTGACGATGAAGTTGTTAAGTGGAAGGAGGTAAGTGTTACCACTCCACATGTATTAGAATATAATATCAATATATAATAAAATGAGATCACCTCACAGTTTTTTGGTGGAGCCATTAAACGATAGAAGGTATGATAACTCGATTAAAATTGGTGACATTGACTTTATTACTAGCTCCTCGAAAGAGGATCATAAAGCATCTAATAGATTTGCTAAGGTAATAAATACACCTATCGGGTATTCTGGAGATATAGTTCCGGGAGACATTCTTCTAGTGCACCACAATGTATTTAAGTTCTACAACGACATTAAAGGCGTAGAGCGAAGTGGCAAGTCATACCTATTCGACAACATTTTTTTAATTGACAGCGATCAGTACTTTATGTACAAGCATAATGACCAATGGTTTTGTGATGGGATGTATTCATTTGTTGAACCGGTCAAAGCAGCTAAATCAGAAATAGACAGAAACATAGTTAATGAAACATTAACTGGATCCATGGTATACCTTAGTGATTATGCAAAATCGCAAGGATTATCAGAGGGAGATCATGTTATATTCTCTCCAGACTCAGAGTATGAATTCAGAGTTGACGGGAGATTACTATACAGAATATACGACATACATTTAACTGTAAAGAAATGAAAGAAACTACAATAGAGCAAAAGAAGCGTTTATTGGAATCAGCTCGCAACGGAGTCAATGAACTTATAAAAGTTCTTGACAGCAAGATCCTTGGGTCAGAACAAGATTTAGACTCCGACCTTGCTGCCGATAAAATGAAGAACGCTGCCGCTGCAAAGAAACTAGCAATGTTTGATGCATTGGAAATTCTTAACAGAATAGAAGAAGAGGAGCAAACAATTAAGGATATTGAAGAAGGTGATAACGATAACTCAGAAATAGGAGGCTTTGCAGAAAGAAGAGCAAAATAGAAAGCTTTATGAGATTGTAAAAGATCTAGTTCCATCCTCTAGAAAGAAGAGGATGAATGATAAAAAGAACTGGAAGTACGGATACAATAAGGAGTATGACATGGTTGTCATATCTAAGGATGGTACTATCGGAGAGATATACAACATCCAAGGTCTTCTAGTTGCCCTACCTAAAGAACCTTCAATTGTATATAAGAGGAGCAGAAATAAAAAGGATCAGTACTGGGAGAGAAAGGATCTTTCACAAGAGCTGGCTAAAATCAAGTCTATATTCCAATGGAAGAGAAAACCTAAAGAGTTTAAAGCTAGATGGGTAGATTATATAGAAACTGAATTTGAAAGAAGAGAGGAAGGATTTTGGTTTAAGAACAACGGAGTTTCTACGTACATAACAGGGTCGCATTATAAGTACTTACAGTGGGATTCAATTGATGTTGGATATCCAGATTATAGGGAAGCTAACAGGATCTTATGGTTATTCTGGGAGGCGTGTGTAGCTGACAACAGATCTTATGGTATGACCTACTTAAAGATTAGGCGTTCTGGATTTTCATTTATGGGGTCGTCAGAACTTGTGAATGTCGGTACCATAACGAAGGATTCAAGACTAGGAATACTATCGAAAACTGGTCCAGATGCCAAGAAGATGTTTACAGACAAGGTTGTACCTATCTCATCTAAGCAGCCATTCTTCTTTAAACCTATTCAAGATGGTATGGATAGACCGAAAACTGAGTTAGCATTTAGAGTTCCAGCGTCTCGTATCACCAAGAAAAACATGTACGATGATGATGACGATGATACTCAAGGACTAGACACAACCATCGACTGGAAGAATACAGACGACAACTCTTACGATGGAGAGAAGTTAAAACGTTTAGTTCATGACGAAAGCGGAAAATGGTTAAAGCCAAACAACATTTTAAACAACTGGAGAGTTACCAAGACTTGTCTTCGATTAGGTAGGAAGATTATCGGCAAGTGCATGATGGGCTCAACATGTAACGCATTGGATAAGGGAGGGCAAAACTTTAAGGATTTGTACTACGACTCCGATGTAACCAAAAGGAATAAAAACGGACAAACTAAATCAGGGTTGTATGCATTGTTTATCCCAATGGAGCACAACATGGAAGGGTTTATAGATCGATACGGTATGCCAGTTTACAGAGCTCCTGACAAACCTGTAATGGGAGTTGATGGGGAAATGATAGACAGTGGAGCGATAGACTTCTGGGAGGCTGAAGTAGACTCATTAAAGGGTGATCCAGATGCATTGAACGAGTTCTACAGACAATACCCTAGGTCTGAGTCTCATGCATTTAGAGATGAGAGTAAGTCGTCTGTATTTAACCTAACGAAGATATATGACCAGATAGACTACAACGATTCCTTAATAGCAGGACAACATTTAACCAGAGGTTCATTCCACTGGAAAAATGGGGAAAAGGACACGGAGGTTATATTTTCACCAGACGACAAAGGTAGGTTTTTATTGTCGTGGGTACCTAAAAAAGAGTTGCGTAATAACGTAGAAATTAGGAAAGGAGTTAAATATCCGGGTAATGCTCATATTGGTGCGTTTGGATGCGATAGCTATGACATTTCTGGAACCGTTGGAGGAGGTGGATCTAACGGTGCGTTACATGGAAGCACTACGTTTCATATGGATGACGCTCCTACTGAGGAGTTTTTTCTAGAGTATATTGCTAGGCCGCAAACAGCTGAGATATTTTTCGAGGAGGTATTGATGGCTATCGTCTTTTATGGTATGCCGATACTATGTGAGAATAACAAGCCGGGGCTTTTGTATCACCTAAAGAATAGAGGGTACAGAGGGTTCAGTATGAATAGACCCGACAAGTCTTATAATAAGCTGTCTGTAGCTGAGAAAGAACTAGGAGGGATACCTAACTCCAGTGAGGCTGTAAAGCAAGCTCACGCTTCTGCTATTGAAATTTTTATAGAGAAGAACATTGGATACGACACGAGTGGTGAGTACAGAAACCCAGATGAAATAGGTGTGATGCCATTTAACAGGACTTTAAAAGATTGGGCTTCCTTTGATATTAATAACAGGACTAAGTTCGATGCCTCGATATCCTCTGGATTATCTAGGATGGCTTGTATGAAAAACCTTTATAAACCTAAAAAAGAAAATTCAAAAATAAGTATTACCTTTGCAAGGTACGACAACTCTGGAGGACAGAGCAAAATTATTAGATAAGAAATGGATGAGATCAAAATAACTATTACCGATCCCGGATTCCCTGATGATAATGTCAGCGATTCTGACAAGAATAAAAAAGAGTTCGGTTTAAGAATAGGACAAGCTATTCAATACGAGTGGTTTAAAAAAGATGGAGGTGGTTGTAGGTATTATGATCGATGGACAGAATTTAACAGAAGGAGGTTATACGCAAGAGCTGAACAACCAATTCAGAAGTATAAAGACGAGCTTTCTGTTGACGGGGATCTATCTCACCTAAATTTAGATTGGACACCTATAGCGGTGATGCCTAAGTTTATAGATATTGTGTGCAATGGTCTAGAGGATAGGATATTTTCAATTAAGGCAGAGTCTCAGGATTCATTATCTGTAAAAAGAAAGCAAGAGTTTCAAGATGTCATAGAATCAGAAATGATTTCTAAACCACTATTGGAACAGGTAGAAAAAGATTTTGGAATCAATCCGTTTATAAACGACAAAGAAACTTTACCGAAGACAGATGAAGAACTTTATCTGTACATGGAATTAGAATACAAACCGGGAATAGAGATAGCTGAAGAGATAGCTATCCAAACCGTTCTAAATGAAAACCACTATGAAGACATAGCTAAGAGGTTTAAATACGACTTAGTCGTCTTAGGTATGGGGGCTCTTCGCCATAGATTCCTAAGAGGTGGTGGTATAGATGTTTCTTATTTAGATCCAGCTAGGGTTATACATAGCTATACAGAGGATCCTATGTTTAAGGATTGCTACTATTGGGGAGACGTTGAAACAGTGCCTGTATCGGAACTTGTAAAAATAGATCCTGATTTAACCAATGAGGATCTAGCAGAATTAAAGTCTTATTCTCAAGCATGGATGAGAGAGTTCCCTACAGAAAGAGATAGACAGAACTCTGAACTTTCAAGCGAGACAGTTACACTCATAAACTTCTCATACAAGACTACCAAGAAGTATGTATACAAGAAAAAGAAGATTTCTGATGATGCTGCTAGAGTTATAAGAAAAGATGACGACTTCAATCCTCCTCAAGAGATGATGGAAGAGAGAGGGTTCGAGAAAGTTGAGAAGAGAATCGAAGTTTGGTATGAAGGGATTATGGTCGCAGGTACTAATTTTATCTTGAAATGGGAACTTCAAGAAAATATGGTTAGACCTAAGTCAGCATCTCAACGTGTGATGTCGAACTATGTTGCTTGCGCTCCTAGATTATACAAGGGGGCTATTGATTCTATCGGGTTAAGGATGATTCCTTTTGCTGACATGTTGCAGTTAAACCACATGAAGTTTCAGCAGGTTTCTAGCAAGATGGTACCTGACGGTGTGTTCATCGATGCAGACGGTATAAATGAGGTAGACCTAGGAACTGGGGCTGCTTATAATCCAGAGGATGCTTTAAGGCTTTACTTCCAAACGGGTAGTGTTATTGGTAGAAGTTATACGCAAGATGGAGACTTTAATAATGCTAGAACACCTATTCAGGAATTAACGAAGTCTAGTGCTGGAGGTAAGATTAATTCTCTTATCGCACAGTTCAATCACTATCTTAACCTTATGAAGGGTGCTATAGGAGCGAATGACTCTATGGACGCCTCTACACCACACAAGGATGCATTAGTTGGTTTACAGAAGATGGCAGCATTATCATCAAATGTAGCTACCAGACATATATTGGAGGGGTCTATATTTATGACCAGAACATTAGCAGAAGGTCTTTCATGTAGAGTATCTGATTTGCTAGAATACTCAGATTACAAAGAGGAATTCATAAATAAGATAGGAAAGCAAAACGTTTCTATACTTGAAGACGTCAAGGACTTGTACCTTTCCGACTTTGGTATATTCATAGAAGTTTCTCCGGACGAGGAGCAGAAGCAAAAGCTAGAGGAGAATATACAAATCGCCTTGAGAGAAGGTGGTATAGACCTTGAGGACGCTATTGATATCCGAGAAATAAACAACATAAAGCTAGCTAACCAGTTACTAAAGGTTAAGAGAAAAAGAAAGCGTGACTATGACCAGCAAATGAAAGAGAAAGATCAACAATCGATCGCTCAATCTCAAATGCAGCAACAACAAATGGCTGCTCAGAATGCTGCTCAAAAGATACAGATGGAGGCTCAGGCTAAGATTCAAGTTAAGAACGCTGAAGGTGATAACGAGATAAGAGTTCTAGAGAGGGAGGCTCAACTCAAGTTCGATCTGATGCAGAAAGAGTTCGACTTAAACATTAGATTAAAGTCTATGGATATTCAAGTAAAACAATCATTGGAGGATAAAAAGGAGAAGGCTAAAGACAGAAGACAGCGTGAGCAGGCTACTATGCAGTCAAAGATGGTAAGCCAAAGAAAGTTCGACCTACCTTCTTTAAATTTTGAATCTAACGAAGACTCTCTAGATGGCTTCGATCTAGCGGAATTCGACCCAAGATAGACCGAAAAATAGAATAAATATTATTTTTAACTTTGTAAAAATCAAATCAAATGAAAATTCAAGTAAAAGCTGTAGACTCAGTTAATGAAAAGTCAAAGCAAGAGTTAGAGAGGGAAATTATTGAGGATCACGCTGCTAGTCAAGACGACAACCAAGATAACTCCCAAGATAACGACCAAGGAGGTAACCAAGAAGGTAACCAAGAAGGTAACCAAGAAGGTAACCAAGAAGGTAATCAAGGAGCAGACGATAATATTGCTCAAGCAGAGATTAACGAAGAATCCGTAATGAGCTTCATTAAGGAGAAGTACGGAAAAGAAATAGAATCGATTGATTCATTATTTGCTAGTGAAGCGTCACCAAGCAATGATATTCCTGAAGACATATCCAAGTTCATTCAGTACAGAAATGAAACTGGAAGAGGGATGGAAGACTATATGAGGTTGAATGAGAACTTTGAAGAGATGGATGACAATTCATTGTTGTCTAGGTTTTACGCTGAGACTGAAGATGGTTGGGATCAAGAGGATATTAATGGATACATCGAAGACAACTTCGCTTATGACGAAGATCTAGATGAAGATTCATTGATCAGGAAGAGACAGAGAGACAAGAAGAAAGAAATAGTAAAGGCTAAGAAATACTTCGAAGGTCAGAAGGAGAAATACTATACTCCATTAGAGTCTAATGGATCAAGTACTCCAAATGATCCAGAGTATCTAGCTTTTAAAGAGCAAATGAGTAACGCTAAGACTCAACAAGAGCAGGCAGCTAAAAAAGCTGAATGGTTTAAGAGTAAGACAGACGAGTTATTCAATGATGATTTCAAAGGTTTTGAGTTCAACATTGATGACAAGAAGTTTACCTATCCGATACAAGAGATCGACAAAGTTAGAGAGAGTCAAAAAGACATCAGTAACTTTATATCAAAATTCTTGAATGACGATGGGTTGATGGAAGATACGTCTGGATACCATAGAGCGTTATCAATTGCAATGAACCCAGAAAAATACGCTAAGTTCTTTTACGAGCAAGGTGTTTCAGACACAGTATCCGAATCGGCTGCTGAAGATAAAAACATCACGTTAGGAGCTAGACGTAAACCTGAGACTCAAGTGGTAGGGAAAACAACAATAAGAGCCGTATCAGAGCCATCAGGACGTGGGTTGAAATTTAAAAAATAATAACCTAAAACAAAAAGAAAATGGCAGGATCATTATCGGTTGGAGGAGTAAATCTTCAACCATCATCAGAACAAGTGGCATTGTCCACAAACTACATCACTAACTTTAATTTCTTAGATCAGTATCTTCCTGATACTTACGAGAAAGAATTCGAGCGTTACGGAAACAGATCAGTATCTGGATTCATGAGACAAGTTGGTGCAGAATTACCGTCTACATCAGACCTTATTAAGTGGGCTGAACAAGGACGTTTACACACGAAGTATATTGACGTAAATGCAGATAGTGCAGCAGCAGCCGATACAGCTACATTTACTGTTAATGATACATTAGATCCGGGTACTGGAAGTATCGCTATCAGAGTAGGTCAAACAGTTCATATCTCTGACAACGCAGGGTTAGGATCTAACAAGGCTATCGTCACAGCGGTTAATACAGCAGATGGAGAATTCACTGTGGCATTCTACGAAGCAGCAGGACAAGCTTTTGCTGTAAGCTCTACGTGTACTGTATTCATCTACGGTTCAGAGTTCAATAAAGGTACTAACGGAATGTCAGGGTCATTAGAGGCTGACGACTTAATCCTTGATAATAAGCCAATCATCTTGAAAGATAACTATGAAGTTTCTGGATCAGATATGGCTCAAATCGGATGGGTAGAAGTTACTACTGAGAATGGAGCAACTGGTTACTTATGGTATTTGAAGTCTGAGCATGAGACTCGTATGAGATTCGATGACTACCTAGAGACTGCAATGATTGAAGCTGTACCAGCGGAAGCTGCTTCAGGAGCTTTAGTTACAGCAGGTGTTGATGGATCAGACGGTGTATTCTACTCTGTTAACGACAGAGGTAACGTATGGTCAGGTGGTTATCCAACTACTTTGTCTGACTGGGATACAATTGTAGCTCGATTAGATAAGCAAGGTGCTATCGAAGAGAACGCATTATTCGTAAACAGAGCTTTCGGATTCGCTATCGATGACATGTTGGCTGATCAGTCTACAACTACTGGAGCTTCATTCGGTTTGTTTGACAACGACAAAGACATGGCTTTAAATTTAGGATTCTCAGGATTCCGTAGAGGTTACGATTTCTACAAGACTGACTGGAAATACTTGAATGACGAGTCAATGCGTGGAGGCTTATCTTCAGGAATTGTTAGCGGATTGTTGGTACCAGCAGGTACAACTTCTGTATACGATCAAGTGATGGGTAAAAACGCAAAGCGTCCATTCTTGCACGTTCGATACAGAGCTTCAAAAGCTGAGGACAGACGATACAAGACTTGGATCACTGGATCAGCAGGAGGAGCAGCTACAAGCGATCTTGACGCAATGGAAGTTAACTTCCTTTCTGAAAGATGTGTTTGTACTTTAGGAGCAAACAACTTCGTATTATTCGAAGGATAATATACCTAAAACACAACAGGGGCTAGGGAGTGATCTCTAGCCCTTATTTTAAATCAAGTAAAATCAAAATAAAATGAATAGATCAAAGAGAAACAAACCAAAAGATTTAACGTTCGTAATGACTAGAAAGAATCCACCACTAAGTTGGATGGTAAATTCTAGAAACACTACAGCGAATCCTCTTCACTACTACGATGAAGAGAACAACGAGAACAGAGTTCTAAGGTATGCTAGCAATCAAAAGAGTTGTTTTGAAGACGAGCAAGACGGTACAGCTATTATAGAGCCGATTATTTTTAATGACGGAATGTTAGTAGTTCCAAAAACAAATCCAGCACTTCAACAGTTTTTACAGTTACACCCTAAGTTTGGGAAAGACTTCGTTATCCAAGATAAGGAGAAAGACGCTCAGACTGAATACGAAGAACTAGAGAAGTCAAGTACAGCTACTGAGATGGCTAGAAAGCTAGATATCGATCAGAAGCTTATGATCGCCAGAGTACTTATAGGATCTAACACTGACAAGATGACGTCTAGCGAAATCAAGAGAGATGTCTTGGTGTACGCTAAAAACAACCCGGATGAGTTCTTACAGGCAATTGATGACTCAGACTTAGAGGTTATGGATATTTCTGCTCAAGCGTTCCATAAAGGGTTCTTGACTACACGAAGAAACGGCACTGAGATTTGGTATAACCTAGATTCAAACAAAAACAAACTTATGAACATTCAATATGGTGAAAGCCCTGTTGAAAGGTTAGGTAAGTTTTTAAAGACCGATGAAGGTTTAGATATCTTAGAGATGTTAAAATCTAAGGTATCGGAAGGCTAATAAGACAGCGACATAAACATTAAGTAGGGCGAAAAAACATTCGCCCTATTTTTTTTCTTATATTTGCTGTAAAACTACCTGATGATAAACTCAGTAAGAAATACGGTACTATCCATACTAAATAAGAATAACTACGGTTATATAAGCCCGGCAGACTTCAATCTGTTTGCCAAACAAGCTCAGATAGAAATATTCGAAAAATACTTCGACAGATATAACAGGCAGATAACGAAGGAGAATGCCAGACAGTCAGGAACAGGTTACGCTGACATTACAGGAGCACTGGGAGAGACTATAGAAAGATTTTCAAAGGCAGCAGCACTATTACCAAAGGTATCTGGAGAGGTGAGTCACTTCATGACTTTACCTGAAGACTACTACAATATTAATCGTATGAGTTATTACTCTAGCTTACTTTCTTCTGGAAGCATAACATCGGTTACAGCAGGTAGGTTAGTCGATTCAGGAGCAACGTTTACTTCAGATGGTATATCGAGTGGTGATGTGGTTGTAAGTCAAACTACAGGTGCGGTAGCCTTTGTTGTTAGAGTTGTGAGTGATACCGAGATTATACTTACAAAAGACATATTCGAACTAGCATCTCCTGAGTACGCAATATTTAGATCCACAATACACAGAGAGTTGGATAAGGTCACACAGAGCAAGATAATGATGCTTAACAACTCTAACCTTACAGCTCCTACGGCTACTTTTCCAGTTTACGTAATGAGCGAATCAGAGTCAATTGGGTTTGGCGAAACAGTAGCTGTATATCCATCATCGATAACAGTTACTGGATCTGTAGTGATACAGTACACGAGATATCCAAAGACTCCTAAGTGGACGTATTCAGATGTTCCTTCAGCTACTGGGGAACCATTGTTTGACTCAACTCAACCAGACTATCAAGACTTTGAGTTACCAGAAGTGGATGAACATATTCTAGTTCAAAAGATATTGCAATACGCAGGTATGTCGATCAGAGAGATTCAGATGACTGACATCTCTGCTAAATTAGAAGATAGAGAAACTAACCTAGAAAGATAAGATTATTAACTATGGCAGCTAAGAAAAAAACATCAGGTAAGAAGAAAGACTCAAGATTAACTAGAGCTGGAGTATCTGGTTACAATAAACCTAAGAGAACTCCTAGTCATCCAAAGAAGTCACATATTGTTGTAGCTAAAGTAGGTGATAAGGTTAAAACTATACGTTTTGGAGAACAAGGTGCAAAAACTGCTGGTAAACCTAAAGCAGGTGAAAGTGATAAAATGAAAAAGAAAAGAGCATCATTTAAAGCTAGACATGCTAAAAATATTAAAAAAGGTAAAATGTCTGCAGCTTATTGGGCAAATAAAGTAAAATGGTAATATGGAAGCTAAAAAGAAAACAGTAAAAAAAAGCAAACATAAAACTAAATGCTTCTCTTTAGTAGAAGTATAGTAAAAACATAACCGTAAACTCCACAACAGGAGAAATCATTAAGAAAGAAGAAGATGGCTTATATATCAGCTTACGCATATTACGAAAATAGTGGTGCGGCACCAGAGGACGCAAATTGGGGATCATATCAATATGTATCCTTAACAGACATTGTAAATAACTTCCAGTTAATGTACGCTGGAAACCACTCCCTAATAAACAACGAACCTAGATATAAGATACTCTTCCACGCTAAGAGGGCTATACAAGAGTTGAACTACGATGCGTTCAAGGAGATCAAGATACTTGAGCTAGACGTATGTGACCAACTTAGATTTGTACTTCCACCAGACTATGTGAACTGGGTTAGGATATCACTCTACAAGGACGGGTTGTTGAGACCACTGACTGAAAATATTCAAACCAACTACAGTGACGCTTATCTTCAAGATAATGATTGCAAGATATTGTTTGATGAAGATGGCAATGTATTGAAGCCTGAGTACTCTCAAATAGATTTCGACAGGATTACTGGTCAGAAGAAAAGTATTTACTTAAATGAGAATTCTATTTTCAATGATCATGAAGGATACTGCCTAGATGGAAGATGGTACTTCGATTACGCAGTAGGAGAGAGGTATGGTTTAAACACGGAGACAGCAAACTTCAATCCGACATTCAAGATAGATAACAAGTCAGGAGTTATTAACTTCAGTTCAGGAATGGACGGTGAGAAGTGTATATTGGAATATGTTAGCGATGGTATGGAGAATGGAGATGAGTCGCTTATATCTGTTAACAAGCTATTCGAGAGATACGTGTACGCATACATAAACTACGAGCTTCTTGATCAGAAGACAGGGGTTCAAGAATACATAGTTGGTAGAGCTAGAAAGAAATCTACAGCTTTACTTAGAAATGCGAAGATAAGAATGAGCAACTTACATCCGGGACGACTACTCATGAATATGAGAGGTATGGATAAACACATCAAGTAATGAAGATAAAAAGAAATTTCATTAAAGGTCGAATGAATACAATGTTCGACGAAAGACTTATACCTAATGGTGAGTATGTAAGCGCAATGAATATAAGGGTTAGCTCCACCGAAGAAAGTGAGATGGGGGCAATCGAAAACGCAAAAGGTAACGAGCAGATAACAACCCTAGGGTATAGAGGTAGTGATCTATCTGCTGACGCTGTTTGTATTGGTTCAGTGGCAGACTCAGCTAGAGACACTATTTATTGGTGTGTTCACGACCCTAGCAACCCAACTGTATTGAGTGGTGTGCTAGATATGATTGTATCTTACAATATAGTCTCTGGGACGTTAATATACCATGTGATAAGCTCAACTCACCCGTCAGGTACAGGAACTGTGTTGAATTTCAGTGAGGAGTACAGGGTGAATGCGATGAATATAATTGAGGATTACTTAATTATAAACGACGATAATAACCCACCAAGAATATTTAACACAAAGAGAGTTTACAATGAACCTTCAGCTGAAGATATCAACTTGATAGTGAAACCACCAAGTTCAGCTCCAACTGTTACGCCAATTAAACAGACTGGAGAAGAGACCTATATGGACACTAGGTTCATATCTTTTGCATACAGATATAAATATGTGGATGGACAGTATTCTGCGTTGTCTCAATTCTCTCCAATAGCGTTTGGTCCTTCTGAATTTTATTTCGATTATAGCACGTCTCAAAATAAGGGGATGCAAAACGCTTATAATTCCGCTATAATTAATCTAGAAACTGGGGGCAGTAAAGTTGTTGGTATCGATTTGGTATTCAAGTTCTCGAACTCAAGTATACTAAATATTGTAGAAAAGTACGACAAAGACGATTTAGGTTGGTCGGACAATTCAACGGTATCCGTAACGTTCAAAAATAAGAAGGTATACACAACACTTCCTGAAGAAGAATTGTATAGGTTATTTGACAATGTACCACACAAAGCTCAAGCCCAAACGATAATGGGTAACAGATTAGTTATGGGTAATTACACTGATGGGTACAACATAATAGATGAAGACGGTCAGGATTGCAGAATAATATTTGACACAGAACTTGTATCTGAAGAAATAGAAAGTGTAAATTTAGGACTAACAAAAACGTCTACAACATATACTATAGATTCATCGATTGACATAGAAAACTCAAAGCTAGTTATAGATTTTTCTGATGTAGCTTCAGATCTTAATGAAGGCTCTAGGTTAATCATAAGAATAAAACTAACTCCAGAACCTATAACTGTTGGTGTAGTTGATGTCGAAGATCCGAGGAGCATAGATATAGAAATGTCTCTAAAACTCACAGCTTCGTATGCGACTATAGCGGATTTAGCAGCCAGTTCAGAATTTCAAGAAGCTGTAGGAACATTGACATTCACACCTATAACCGATTGCGGAACCATTGATGCTGGAACCTCTTTAACAGATCAATTTAATTGCGGATCATTTGTACCAAGAATACCGCCAGATTATTACGAGAAATCTTCAAGCGGAATAACTGCTGATGATCAAGGAATATCTATAGCTACATCTGGAGATACTATAACTCTAGGTATGGTGGCTATGAAATTTGAAAAAATATCTCTAGGTACTTTCGAATATGGATACTATCAAATATCTGGAGCAGCTGCATCTTTCTACAAAACTGACTTCGGAAGCAGTCTGCATAGTGATCGAGATTATGAAGTCTCTATCATTTATATGGACGAGTACAATAGATCTACGACATCACTTGTTAGTCAAGAAAATACTATTTATGTCCCGTACCAAAACTCAACAAAAAGAAATAGTATAAGGGTCAATATACCTCCTACACAGAACCCTCCAGAATGGGCTACTAGTTTTAAATTTGCTATAAAACCCTCAAAGACAAACTACGAGGTCGTTTATTCTACCTTATTCTTTAATGACAATATAGGTGGCGGCACTTATTTTAGATTAGAAGGTGACAATCAAAACAAAGTGAATGAAGGAGATGTGCTTAGAGTTAAAAGGGATTTGTCAGGTGTCGTCACTAAAAATATAGAAACCACCGTTACAGAAGTGAAAGCCCAGCCTAGAGATTTCTTGAACGCTACGTCAGGTATAGAAGAGCCTGCTGGACTGTATATGAAGTTAAATTCAGACGACTTCATAACAAACTACAGCGATGGATATTATAAAAGTTCTGGATTATCTGAAACTGTATCTGGAATCGATCTTTACGAAGTGAGTGAAGACAATCCTAATTTTGACGTATCCGATCCAATAAGCCCAACAAATTATGAATATAGACCTTGGGCGATACCTAAAGGAAGCTTGGTTGAAATAAGAATTGAACTTAGCGGTAACGACGCTAGCGAAAGTCTTCAGACATATACGTATTTTAGAACTCACAATTCATCAGCAGAATATGATAACCTTTACGACTTTATAGAAGGGGAAGGTATAGATTTAGCTTCTGGAACATCTTATACGGACGGATCTTCAACAGTTCCAGTAACATACTACAGTGATCTGTATGATCAAATATCTGGAGCTGGAACAGATTATTTAACACCTATAGAAGATGATACATTTAGGATTCAATTCTGGTGGTATAACCCAGCCTTAGCAAGCCCTTCAGAACCTAACGCAGGGATAATGAGGCTTGGAGCGAAGACAGCTTTACTAGGTTCTGGGATGGATCTAAAAACTTTAATACAAGTTAAAGTTATAAATACTGGAAACGTGTTCGTCTTCGAAACAATACCGCAAGAAGCAGACAACGAAATATACTACGAGGGTAGCCAAACATTTAACATCACAGCAGAAAGACACGAAGGGAACGTACAAAACCAAACGACATCACTTCCAGCTATAATAGACCTGAACTTCTTCGATTGCTATTCCTTTGGTAATGGTGTCGAGAGTTACAAGATAGGTGATCGATTAGCTACCCCTTCATTTAGATTAGGCGAAAGATTTTACGCTGTATCTCAGGAGGATTATAAAGAGGCAGACAGATATTCTGACCTTACTTATAGTGGTATATACAATGAAGAAACTAACGTAAACAGGCTAAATGAGTTCAACCTATCGTTAGCAAACTTCAAACAACTAGAAAGATCTTTCGGTCCGATTAGGGTTATATCCGGGAGAGCGAATGACATACTGGTACTACAAGAGGATAAGGTCTCTTACGTATTATCAAGCAAGAACTTGATCAGTTCATCACAAGGAGGAGGAACTGTAGTTGATATTCCAGAAGTGCTTGGTACACAGATAGCTAGGATAGAAAACTTCGGTATTGGAAACAACCCAGAGAGTTACACTGAATATGGGTACGATAAGTATTTCGTGGATCCAAAAAGAGGTGCTGTTATAAAGCTTACTGGAAGTGGACAAGCTGAACAGCTCTCAGTCATTTCTGAATTTGGTATGAGGTCATGGTTTAGAGATTACTTCAGATTAACTCCAAATACTCAAAAGCTAGGAGGTTATGATCCTTACACGGGAGAATACGTTATAGCAGGAAATCTAAACACAGTTCCTTCGGATCCATTCGTTTCCTCTTGTGGAGAGGAAGTTACAGTAACTACTGATGAAACGTTCAGAACTTGGGAGGTAATACTGGCTCCGGGGTCAGGAGAGATCACAGTAGACTATACAATTGGCATACTCCCGATGGGAGAGGATGTTACGTTTGAAATTATTCATGACGGGTCTACGTATTCTTCTGGAGCTGTTACGTCAAGCGGATCATTCACGTTTACAAAATCAGTTGGTGTAGATATAGCTACAGTTGAAGTTACACTGTCAAGCTCATTCACCACATCATACGCTGTTGAAGTAGGATGTGCTACTGAAAACGGACCTAGAATGACTCAGGTTGTACTAGCTCCAGATGACGAGACAGCTCAGTATATACATAACGACTTTTACTGGACTCAAGGGACATACGTCAGTCCAACTCAGAGCAACTTAGCTACCCTTCAGAATACAAGTAACACATACAACGTATCTCTGTTTCAATCGTTTGAAGGAAACGCAGGGGCTGGAATGATCCCACCTGAATCTGGAGGTCAAGTAACAATAAGAATCCAGTCTACTAAGAAAGGCTTCGATAACTTTGACTTCGGGTCAAGTTCATTGAAGTACCTACTTTCTACAACAGACTACTCGGATAGTGATGTAGACATAGCAAACATATTGTCTGCTGCAACTACATTGACACCTATACAAAACCCATCGACAGGGGTTTACTACTACGATATAACTTATACGCAGACTCCACAATTCAGTCCGTATATTTACTTAATTTACGACTATAGATAATGGCAAAACCAACAATAACAGAATCGACAGCACCAACTAGACAGGCGTATACGTTAACATACTCCCCGTCTTCTAACGGGTTTCCTTCGTTTTACTCTTATTATCCAGAGGAAATAATTGGGATGAACCAAAACTTGTTTACATTCGATGAAGGAAATTTATATATCCACAACTCAGACAACGTAGATAGGTGTACTTTTTACGGAACCTACACACCTATGAGTGTAAGGACGGTATTCAACGATGCTTCATCTGACGTGAAGGTATTTAAGACCATAGCATTAGATGGTACTCATGCATGGGGGTACGATTCATTAACTGACTTGGAAAGCGGAGATATAGACTCTGATTACTTCGAACAGAAGGAGGGGGATTGGTTTGCATACATCCGAGGTATAGATTCTGTTCCGGTTCAGGAAACAGAACTACCACTCAGGTCTTCTCAAGGTATTGGGTCTAACACATCTGTAGATATAACAGACCCAGCTAACATCATAGTGACCTATCCATACGGAGTGATCGATAGCATAATAAGCGTAGGAGACTTGGTATATTTTTTGAATGGAGGTACGTTTACTTTATGCGGAGTAGTGACGTCTATCACGAAAAGAAAAACTATTGGGCTTACGGTTACAAGCGAGATAACAATAGATTCGACAACTCCAGCTGGGGGATCAACAGCAATATTATCTGGGGATTATACGTTCTACATAAAGAATGCTATATCAGAATCTCACGGACTTCGTGGGTACTACCTAGATTTCTTAATAGAAAACTACGAACGAACTCAATCAGAATTATTCTTGGTTGAGGCAGACATATTTAAAAGTTTTCCTTGATGAACGTAAGACCATTAGAGCCAGACGACTATGAAAACATTTTGTGTAAGTGGTGGAAGGATTGGAGAAAGCCTGCACCACCTAGAGATGTTTTACCAGACGATGGAACTGGGGGGTTTATAGTTTACGATGAAGACATACCTGTATGCGCTGGTTTTATGTATAACACAAACTCAAGTATGGTATGGATAGAGTTCATTGTTAGCAATATAAATTACACCGATCGAGCAAAAAGAAGAGAAGCACTAGCTATGCTTGATACAACTATTACATCATTAGCAAGGAAATTAAACAAAAAATACGTATATTCGCTTTTGAAAGAAGATAACAGATCTCTGATTGACGTAAGTTTAAATCAGGGATACATACATAACTCAATTAGGTTTAACGAAATGATTAAGAAGATATGGGAGCAGCAGCAATAATTGGAGGTATAGGAGTAGCTACTCAATTGGCTGGTGGTGTAATGTCATTTGCTCAAGCTAAAAAACAAAAAGAATTAAAAGCTAAAGCTGATGCAGCAGCGGCAAAAGCTATGGTTGACGCAAAGAACAAACTTGTCACAAACTTTAGCGAGCAACAGATAATAAGAAAAGAGCCTTTTGAATTAGCAGCTCAAGCAAATGCAGCTGTCCAATCTCAGAATATAGACGCAATGAGAAACGCTGGTCAGAGAGCTTTAATAGGTGGCGTAGGTAGAACTGTAGCAGCAGGAGATAGAGCTAACCAGCAAATGAGAGATGTATACACAGGTAAGTTAGAGGAGTACGAAAAAAGAGTTGCAGATGAAAGTAGAGATATTTCAAATCGTTTAGCTAGTATAGATCTTACAACTGCTAGTGGAGCACAAAAAGCTGCTGCTCAAGCTGAACTTATGAGGCAAAGAAATTTGATGCAAGGCATCTCTGCTCTAGGTGGTGCTGCTGCAACTGGCTTAGACGCAGCTGGGTTATACACAGGAGGTGGATTAGGAAAGAAGACTCCAGATACATCTGGAGTTGGAAACCAGTATACACAATATATTGAGACACCTAAAGGATTTGAATTCCAATACCTAGATACACCCGGAGGTGTAAAACCTGAAGTTACTGTAACTGATGATATATTTGGAGGTAATCAAGTTGACTTAGGTAATACTTATGATTATAATTTCGGATTAGGTGATAATTTATTGGGAGACGGCAATTTATTCTACCCCCCTAAGAAGGGTTAATTAATATTATATGGCACAAGAATTTTTCGACTACCAAGAAAGAGATATAGACAAGTTACCAGATTGGTCTAAAGTCACTGGAGATATCAGTGATAAGTTGGTTAGAATACAGAAGGAGCGTCAAGCTAAGAGAGACGAGCAAGATAGAAAGACTCAAGAATCGTTAACGGCACTCGAAGACATTGAAATGGGCGAAAGCCAAACAATGAACGAGTTGAAGCTGAAGGCTGTTGAGGATTCTAAAAGATATTTATTGGAGCAGGAGAAGCTGATGAAGCAAAACAAGCTTGATCCAACCCAAAGGTTGATTGCACTTCAAACTCAGATGGATGACTGGAAAGCTTTTAGTAATGTGACGAACGAGTGGGATAAAAACTACAGTGAATATCTAACTAGAATGGAAGAGGATGCTTCAGCAGGAATGGAGCAAGCTATGGCTGAGTGGAATGAGGAGTTTGGAAATATAGCTAACAAAGCTGTTAAGACCAATAATGAAAACGGAAGATTATACCTTACAACTACTGATGGTTCTGGAGAACCTTTAAGTATAAATGCCTTGAACAACAGACTAAAAGACAGAGTCAATAAGTATGACGTCAACGGTGAAGTACAGAACCAAGTTCAGAAGCTAGGTCAAGTCGTAAAGGTAATCAACAAGGATGGTATTATGTCTATGGATGACGTTAGGCAGAATCCAGCTTTTATAGAAGCAAAAGGCAAAATGGTAGAGGCTTTACTTGGAAGCGACAGAGATACTAGCAGCATTCTTTCTGATTACGTTGGAGGCTATAGCTTTACCAGAGATAAAAGCATGCAGGGTAAGGAGGATGAGAATGGAAACGAAATGATCTTGCTTACTGCTGATAAGAACGGGACGTACCAACCTGAATTTACCCCGGAGCAAAAGAAGAAAGCTGAAGAGTATGTTGATCTACAACTTGAAATGCAGTTAGGATACAAGGAAACTCCGAAACCAATAATACAGCCATCAAGAACTCGTACACCTTATGGAGAACGAAAAGAAAGGGAGATGTATTCTAATTTATTCAATACGGCTATAGATGTGGCTGAAGGCAATGAGAATGTTCTGGAGAGGGTCTATAGAAACACGAATGTAAAAAGTATTCTAAAAGAGGGCGATACATGGAAAGTTCAGTTTGACAATAACCAAATAGAGCAACTTCAGTCTAGTGGAAACACTATTGAAGATGCTAAAATGCTATTTGATTATACAGTTGGTTCGGGTATGTTAAATCAGCTTGGGCCTAATGCCGCTGAAGATGCGTACAAACTGTGGGAAAGATACGGGGACAAACAAGTTGGTGAATTGGCTGGAGACTTTGGATCGTTAGCTGACTATGGGATAGAGAGTATATATGATGTGAATATGAATGATGGTTCGAATATATATGAGTCTATAAGCGAAACTCTTAGTTCCAAATCTAGTTTACCTTCAAAGGTTTCTGATTTAAATTACATATTCAGTCAAATGCAATTACCTTCAGGAGTCGTAAGACCAGAGGTTACTTTTAAGTACGATAATGGTAATGTCTCTTACTCGATAAATGGCGAACCAAAAGGATTTGTGAAAGACCCGTCTGGATCAGATGTATTAGAAGCTGTCAATACAGCTATAGAAAATAGTCTAGCCCAACAAGGAGGAGGGGGTCAGCAGAGCGATAGTGAAAACAAAACCGGAGGAACCTCTAGGTAAAAATTATATAAATGGACGAACAATTATTAAAGGATTTTCTAGCTACAGTTGAAAAGTATAACTACGATTACGATGTAGTTATGCCTAAATTTCCTGAGCTTCAAGGTTACGACCTTCAGTTGCTTAAAGACTATGCAGCTACAGCTCAAAAGTATAATTACGACTACAGTGTAATTAACCCTAAGTTTCCTGAGTTTAAATTAGACGGAGTCCCAGCTCTAAAAAAAAAAGAAGAAACTTTGGCACCTACTGGAAGCGACTTGGAAGCTTCTGGGCAACCTGCTACAGGTACGCCTGCATCGGAATCAGATTTGACATCACAGCCTTCAGAGCCATTCATATCAAGGTTGCCATCGGCTGGCTCTATGTCAAGTTTGCCATCGGAGTTAAAAGATAAGGTAAAAGAGACTTTACCTGATGGGAGTTATAAAACTCCTGAAGAAAAGACACAGCTACCTGCAAAAGGTAAATCAGATCCTAACGCTCCTAGTGAGCCTTTAGATAAATCTCAGTACTACTACGACCCTAAGCAAGATGCGAATAAGGAGTACTCTCTTAACGAAGTTTTATCCGCTAACAAGATGGGTGTAACGGTAGAAGAGTATAGAAGTAAAACTGGAGTAACACAACCATCCCCAGAAGATCTACCAACTGTCGAAGAGCGAGATAAATTCTTAGAAGATAAGAAGAAGTTTAGAGAAGAGTACATCGAGAATTCTTATGTAAACGAAATAGTCAACAGAACTGGAATGTCGGAGGAAGAGATTAGAAAGAATCTACCTAAATTGGCATTAAACAATTCTATAATTGATCCAGAAGGAGAAGGTATAAAAACAGATCCGGTTCAATCCCTAAAAGATATCGATAGAGATGAGATACTAGCATATAGACAAAAGCTAGCTGACCAATACTTAAGCGACAATGCTAAAGGTTTAGGTAAGAAAGCATTCGACATAATGCTTGAGAATAGAGACGGTGATATTGAATTAACTCAAGAAGCATTCGCTCAAGGAATGGATGATCTAGGTTTAATGTTTTTGAGTGATTCACAAAAACAAGTCAAAGACCTCAAAGAATCAATATACAGATTAGAGAGTTTTGAGAACTTGCCTGAAGACAAAAGGATTCTTTTAGAGAAAGGTAAAGCTGAATTAAAGAGATTCATTGATGAAGGTCTCGTTGGTTCAGGAGATTTATTCAATCGCAAAACAGGTCAATTCGTTTCTGGAAACACTAAGGATCAGGAAGTTATAGCCTTCAATAAGAAGATTGATGAGAAGGCAGCTAAGTACGATAAGTCTGATTTAGGAGAAATAAAGAAGGAACGTGACAATGCATATTTTAAGTTCGAGAGTTTCGTTGACGAAGCGCTAGACAACAGTTTGAAATTGCCCGGATTGGTAGGGGCACAGAGAGAGATTTGGGCTAAACGGTTTGGACTAACAACCCCTACAGACGAGCAGGGTATAAACGCTACGTTTACGAAAGAGCAAGCCATGCAGATTATAAAGTCTCAGGCAGACAATCCATTTAATTTCGGAGGGTTTGATTTAGCAAACTCTAGTATATCTGAAGCGATGGCTATTATGAATAGTGAAGTTCTTGGATCAGATATAACCAGAAAGGCTGAGGATTTACTCGGAGAGTACATGGCTTTGAATAAAATTATATCGCTAAATGAAGATCCGGGGACAATTAAAAAGAATGATGTATTTGGGGGTTTGAACCCTACATTATTAGGAATGAATCTTATATCGGAAGATTTTGGCATCGGTTTTCAGAGGGGTTTGAAGGAAGGTTTTGGAGGTAAATCCATGAGTAACTTGGATCAATCTAGGTCAGCTATCAACACTATACAGTCCATGGGGTATGATATGACCGATGATCAAAAGGAAGTCCTTGAGACCACGATGATGGAAAATGTTGCTTTTGGTGTTGGATACGCTGTACCTATAATGGCAGAATTAGGTGCGACCTCAATGGTAACAGGTGGTGCAGGAAATATATTAAAAATACCTCAGGTGATAAAGAAAATATCAGGAGGTAGTAAAGCATTGGAAAAAGCATTGAAGTTTGGATATGGTATGCAGATGCAGGGATTGAACTACGAACTGGCAGGACAAGGTTATGTTGGAGGTGTAGGTGAATTCCTAGGTGAATCTGCTGGAGAAGCCTTGATAAAAATGTTAGGAAGTAATAATAAGTTACTTAAAGCATTATCCAAGGTATTTATTGGTGCAGCTGGTGAGACCATGGCAGAATATTCAGGAGAGCTTGCTCAAAGGCTATCTGAAGATGGTGGCTCATTTTACGACAACCTTCAAAAGACTATCGGCACACCTGAAACAGCAGGAGAAAAATTAGCTGAAACTTATTTAGTTTCATTAATGATGGCTGGAACAATGGGTGCAACTGGAATGAACGCTGAGTTTAGGAGAGATGCAGAAAACACTAGATTGGAACTTGAGCGCGAAGCTGAGAATTCAGAATATATCAAAAAGGTGTTAGATAAAACCAAAGGGTTAGAGTCTAACTTGAGAGTGATGGCTGAGGCCGAGAAAAGAATAAGAGAGCGAGACGGGTTGGAGCCTGACGCTGAGATATCAGAGAAAGATCTCATGTCAGAAGTCAGCACGATAATGGGTGAGGGGAACAAGAAAATTAACGAAGTTATCACTTCTAGTATATCTGATGTTTCAAAGGGAGAGAAATCTCTTGCAGAGGCATTTGATGAAGTATCAAAGACTACTGGCGCAGACTTGATTATAGAGGAGCAGTTTGGAAAATTAGAGACGGAGGCAGACAAGAAAGCAGCAATGCTGTTAATGGCTTACAATGCCGATGCAAAAACGAAATCGAATCCTGAATTCGTTAATTGGTATAAAGCTACTGAGAAAGAATTATCAGGACTTGAGAAAAAATCAGAAATAGTAGAGGCAGCGTTAGCTGTTCAGGAACAAGATATTATTAACCAACAAAAACAAACAGATGATGTACAAGAGCAACAAGCCAAAGATGTCGAAGTCGGGTCAGGGCAAAAAGAAATGCAAGAACTTGATGTCGAACAGAGGCAAGAAGAAGTAG
>Ga0129351_1000043_pt1 | contig 37235 bp, 49 predicted proteins | sample CPBDNA_8_FD_94423 | JGI IMG/M metagenome (GOLD analysis project Ga0129351, IMG submission 94423) | Freshwater to marine salinity gradient microbial communities from Chesapeake Bay, USA - CPBay_Sum_27_0.2_DNA | ecosystem: Environmental > Aquatic > Marine > Coastal | place: USA: Chesapeake Bay... | reverse complement strand
TTTCGTTTCTTAACTCGTTAATTATTAGCCACTTACAATATTATTGAAAATAAATGTAAAATATATCTTGCTTTTATGTATAGATAAGCTAGATTGAGGGTATGAACAACAAATTAAATATTTACCAACAATTCCAATTACCTAATGACGAGGACAATAATCTTCGCCACAAAGCAATCTACGCATCAGTCAAACAATGGCTTGAACATGAAGACTTAGATTATACGATAAAAGAAATCTGCCACCAGTTGAGATCAACTGAGGATATTGTTACTGGTAGACCACCAAAGGTTACCACTAAGGAAGGTATTCTTGAAACTGATGCCGTCTATGCCATTGCATTTAAATTTGAGAACGAAATCAACAACTTACTTGAACTTAACTAAGGAGACCAACCACATGAGTAACGACTTACAACATTATTAAAAATAAATGTAAAATATATCTTGCTTTTATGTAAAGATAAGCTAGATTTAAAAGCATGAACAGACCGACTTTAAAGAGATCAACTAACCCTTCGGTTAATACTCGAAGACGCAGAAAGTATTATATTGAGCTTCGAGATTATTATTCCGATATTTATGATAATGCTAAATCCGATTCGGAAAAAGCTGAAGCGCTAGAATCTTTAAACGCTACTCAAGCTAAACTCGACAGGCTCATTTCAAATGTAATTGCTAGAATGCCTAAAAGGAAACCTTTACTATGACCGATAACCCAATACATAGTTTCATCAAAACAATCGCCGATATTGACTCGGAGGTTGTATTTGCAACCAAGGCCGCTCCAAAGAATGATGTCGAAGGTTTATTCTTCAATATGCTTATGAGCCGAGCCGATGAATCTTTCATGGGCAATGTGAAAGAGTTGGCAGAACGGATGCCTGAAGAGCATTCCAGTATTGTCACGACAATTGTCTCCTATCTCCAGCGAGTATCCAAAGAGGAGGAGATAAATTAATGACCGATAAAAAACAATGGGGTGGAAAACGCCCAAACCAAACAGGCAGACCTCCGAACCGCAAAGGAGTCAAACGAGTCCAATTTCATTGCATGATTGATCCAGCTACCAGGGATCAGATTAAACATCTCTCCGAGCAGAAGAAATTATCTGCCGGACAAATCATTGACGAGTGGGCTGAAGGTAGTAAGACAGAATAGCCTCTTAAAGCCCCGTAGAGGACGCTCAGAGCGTTTTTAGCCTCCAACCTATACAATCTACCATACTAAGGTATAAGACCGCCAATCCCGCCATTCCTCTGAATGCCCGATTTGCTGTGATTGCTGATAGTGTATTCTTATCGGTTATCTGATGGTTATCTTTATACCTCTTAGACGGCATAGGATTTATAACGAGTGAATGGGTAGGCTGAGTGATATCTGTTCCACCGGTTAATCGGTTAAGCTGATGATTCATTTTATTCTCCCAATCGAGTGAGCTTGTAGGCTGGCAATGTAGTGGGAGGTGTGCCGGCTTCAGCGGATGGGCTTTGCCTGTGTGGCCTGCTAAAGGCCACAGGCTAAGCGCAAGCGTCCCACTACTAACAGCCTTTCCACCTACTAGGAGTAGTGTGTGTTTTATATTATAAGGGCACACACTACCACTCTTCTGACTATTTAATTGCACTATTCCGCTTTTAGCTTCAGCTTTAGAGAATAGGTATTTGAATTGTTCGGACCATTCTTTTCGACCTCAATTTGGTCTTTCGTCATCTTCAAAATCTTATCAAATCTTTCCCTGGTGACCTCGTTATTGGTTTGCTTTTGGAGTAGTTCAATTGCTCTGTTTTTTCCGGCAATCGGCTTATCCTTTAACAGCTCGAGGAACTTATCGCATAAGGCCTCATTGATCTTTTTTTGGATTGAGGAGGTTTGACCTGGCTTTCTGAACTTAGCCTCGAGGTCGGGCTTATGCTCGAAAAGGGGGAAGGTTTCAGCGGAAAATTCGAGGACTTTTGGGGGTAAGAATGGACAGTTTCGGGAAGTGGTTTCGAGGATAAGATGCTCCTCTTCTTCGTGAGCGGTTAGGGTTAGGATGGCATCGGGATCTCTTGCGAATACCCCTGAACCACTCGCTCGGTCGATATGATCCGTTTCTGACTTATTACCCTTTGAGAAGTGGTGGGCAAATACTATGGCGGCTCCTGTTTCCTCGGAGAAATCCTCGATCAGATTGACAATTTCGCCTACCGCCCTGGCATCGTTTTCGTCTATACCTGTTGCCAGCTTGTAGTATGGGTCGAGGATAATGAGTTCGTAGTTCCTCTTTTCCACTCGTATCTTGGTTAGGAGATCCAACAATTCTGTTCGGTGACCTCGTAGTGGCCAATAGTCCAGGTAGTGGTTACTGGGTATTTCTCCCTTAAACATCGCCTTGGCCACTCGTTTTATTCGATCCGTACCAAAGTATTTCTTAAGCTCGAAGTCCAGATATAGAACCTTCGACTGCTTAACCGGCATCCCCAGCCACGGCATCCCATTGGATGCGGCGATGGCCAAGTTAATCAAGGACCATGTTTTACCGGCTTTCGAGGACCCCGAGATAATCATCTTACATCCCTCGTGGAGGCATCCCTCGATAATCTCCTCAAGCTCATTGGCGGGGTTAGTGGCAAACTCCATGCACTGGCCGAATGACATGATGTCGGGAAGTGGTTTGGGATCGTCATTCCTCACCTCGATTGATCGGTTTGGCATGTTGGTGACAGTTGGAGAGTCGAGCATATACTCGAGTTCTATGGCTTTTAATTGTGCTTTATAGTATGGGTCGTCTTCAGGTCTCATCTGTATTATTTGGTTTTATGTGATTTTTGATTAATGTTAAAATTATTAGGGGCTTTAAATTTATGTGATTTCTGACAATGAATATAGCATCGCCCTCATTCATCCGCTTAACCATATCCATCGCCTTGACTGGTTTAATACCTAATCTAATAAACCGTCGTACGATGGTTGCCTGAAGTAGGGTATTCGTCATTCCCGCCAGTCCACAGAAACGCTCCACCGATACCTATTAGTATTAAATTTACTGGGGATATCCTGAATACAGATATGAAGTTTATATACCTTAATATTCATCTGCCACCCTGTCTTCCATCTCGTTAAAGTCCACATATTGAGTCGCATTCATCAGCAAATCCAAATTCTTTTTGACCTTTTTCGGTGTCAGTTCGGAGGTCAACTTCATCCAGTGGCTGGTGAGATCGGTGAAGATATAACTTTTGTGTGGTATTATATACCCCGTTTCTAATTCGCTTATCCAAGTCTACAGCTTTTGCATATTCTTCAGGCTCTTCCTCCTTAAGCCTTCTCCATTCTTTATTGCTGTGGTATGGGCAGAACCAACAGGCAGAGCGTGGAGGTTTAGGATATCCATTATCCTTCATCCATTTAAGACAATGATGCCTATGCATATCCATTTCGATTAAAGGCCATCTGTGTTGAATCCATGATTCTTGTGATTCTTTCATTCTTTGAATTTCATCCTTAGAAATTCCGATCCAAGTGGTGACGATTGGTTCTTTAGGCTTTTTGCCTTTCCATCCAGCAATCTCTTTAGTCTTTCGATTAATGGGTCGAATCTTAAAGTCTGTGGTACAAGTCCGCATGAGTAAACCGGTCTCTGTGAAGAATGGAGGGTTTGAACACCTGCTCCCCTTAATTCCTTTTTCCACATCAACGAGTAAACCATCCTTCTCCATCACTCGATACACAGGGAAAGGAAGCTCACCCTCTAGCCAATCGAGATATTCATAAACACTTTTTGGTTCTGCACCCACATCGCTAAATATTGCACAGTCGGGCATGGGTGTGATCTCACCATGTTTTGCCATTAATGCCATAGCGGATGATTGGACACCCGCACCTAAACTTAATATATTTTTCATAAAATTATCATTCCCGCCAAAATAGAATGGGTTGAATGGCGGAATACTTCTCTCCCTTCTCAGTCTTCGGTTTTCTCGTCCCCCAAGGGAGTCGGACTAATCCGAGGGGAGAGTTATAAATCGATGGGTCGGCTCCGAGCTTCATACTCATATGTTTAAACTGATCGGCCTTACCAGGTATCCAATCGTACCAGCAGTGAAGACTCTGACCTCCACTATCGACTATCATCTTGAGGGGGCAAATTGCTTCGAGGGCAAGTGCCGGTCCAATCTGTTCTGCCTTGGTCCAGGTTGGATCATCGATTTCATGGACCAAATACATCCGCTCACCGGCATTCTCCTTTACCCGAGGACCGATATCCTTGAATGGATTATAACTGATAAATTCCATCTGCCCTACCCCTTGCGATATCCCCCAATCGCCCGCTGACTTGATCATGGTATTATATTTATCCGCCTGGATGTTTATCCATTGGTCGGGCTTGAACAGCTTGGAAACCGCCTCCTCCGCATTCAAAGGAATGGCGGAGGAGCGTAGTTGAAGCATTTCGAGGTCTTCGGGTTTACCTTTTGAGCTTTTTGAGATTCCAGTATCAATTGATACTTTCTTGGTTGGGCTGATAATCTTCTCACCTGAAAGGATTTGATATGCACCGGTCAGAGCGTTTCGGATCTCGTTAGGCTGTAGTGGTCGGCGGGTAAATTCCTTGGCTACCTCGAGGCAGTAGTCATGTGCTTTCTCAAAGTCTGACTGATGGGTTGCCACTCGGAGGGTTAGTCGGGCAATAAAGAGATGATGGCCAAAGTCTCCTTGCGGGAGTCGGTCGAAGAACCCCGCCATATCTGCGGATAGGATAGCCATTAGTCCTTACTTTCCTCTTTTAGAAACTGAGCGATGTAGTCGGTAATTTTACCTATCGCCTGAGATTCTATCTGCTGAATAGTCTTTCTGTGAATCCCCGCCTTCTCCGCCAGTTCCCGTTGGGAGAATCCCTCGTGGTCGTCAGGAACTTTCTGAAGCATATTCTTCAGCTTGGCATCCACCGCCATCTTTTGGATGGTATTATCTGCCATCCTCCACACTCACCCATTCATCGATCATACCGCTTGGAAGTCCCGCTTCGGACACATGGGTATCACTTTTATCCGGCTCATATCCTTTCCTGGAAATATGGATTAGGGATGTGAGGACCTCGTGGGCATTCCCCCATCTTCTGATCGCCCATGCTTCGTTTGGGAAGCGGATGTCATCGAATACAATTGTTTTCTTCCCGATGTAAGGCTTGGCTATTTTATAGGCTATATCCACCCATACATTCGGATAAACTCTTTCCCTACCCCACTCCGTGCCAAGAGACTGTAAAAGTTTTCGGGCATTTAATTCTGCCGGAAATTGGGGGATTGGTTCTTCCTTAAAATTTAAATACTTTTCCCCAGGTAGTATGACCTTCAGCATTTCTTTTATAGGAGTGGCGAAGGATAGAATGACCGCTCCCTCGATTGTTTTGGCGTAGGTTGATTTACCCACGCCCTTCGGGCCGCATAGGCCGATAATTTTTGGTTTCATGATGTGTAGAATAGTGAGTCGATTAGTGTTAAAATGACTGCGGCGACGATGTAAAAAAACATCAGCGTTGCCAGGACGAACAGAACGAGAAATCCGATTGTTTCGAGGAGTTTCATGCGTGAACTACCTTATAAGTTGTTTTAGGTTTTGGCTTAGTTCCGACCACTGGTGGTATGTATTGAATCTTACCCTTCATCTTTTTATATCGATCATGCCTGTAAGTTCTCATAAACCCTCGCCGGCCATAGAAATTATTAACTCTACCAGTATCCTCGGTAATTCCTTGGCCGCTCATTATTTCTGCCCGAGGTAAATAAACCACTCGATTAATTGGAAGATTTGGGCGGCCTTTTACTTTAGGTTTCCCTCCAAACTTTAATTGCTTTTTTGTTATCCTCTTAGGTGTAAGTTTAGGTATCGATGCATAGATCAAAACCTTAAAGCAAAGGAATGCCATATCTACTAACTCGGAAAGGGTTTCATCATCTGTATCCTCTTTCAAAGTCTGCTTACTTATATTACCCTTAATCTTGAAAGTCAGCACTCCGTCCTCCTCTTGATTTGTATAGGAAAAAATTCCCATCCTTGTATATTCAAAATTAGGGAGCTTAAATTGTCCCTCGACAGCAGTTATTAATTGCTCAGGACTGGCAAGATTTAACAGGAAAGTACCTAATTTGGGGTCTTCAAAATAAAACTCTAAGGATTCATTTAATACGGGTAGTTCTTCAAATGTAATTTCTTGTAAATCAGTTTTATTAAGATCATCTGAAACTTCTTTTTGTACTACAATCTGCTCACCAAATTTAACATGATAGCGTTTTGAAAAAAAAGAAGTAAGGCCGATATGAGCATCGGTTTTACTCATCCAATTTCTTACAGCATATTCAAGGTTTGCATAATACGATTCCCATTCCCCATCTTGCACATCTGTGTAATCTAAATTTTTCAAAAATTTCATATCAATAATGGTTTTTAATTTCCCCCTCTGCCGCCAAGGGTAGCCCTGGCATATAGAGAGGTTCTTGTGTTAGTAGTTGGATCATTAAATCTAAAGCCGCCTGTCCCTCGTTCTCAGCCACTTCAACAGTTACGGAATCGTGGACATGAAGTACGATGGGCAATCCGGCGGCCTCTATTCTGAGGAGTGCATCCGCCATAATATCTCTCGCTGTCGCCTGAACTAGGTTCTCGGTAAGTAAGCCCCCATATAATTTCATCGCCCCTTGCCCTCTTACCTTCTGACCGGTCAGTTCCTTGCCGTTATCATTTACATTGAAATATCGGATTACATTCCCTGATCTCATGTGCATGACTGCACACTCGGGAGTCTGCTTGGCCACCTCTCGGATGTGGTCCTCACACTTCTTCCATAGCTCGACAATTTTAGGATTCTGATTTCTAAAATCTTTGACCTGTTTTCGGCTTTCTGCATCGGTCATCTTTAACTTTCCACCGGTCAAAGCCTGTGCCACTTGGCCGAACTTTTTTGGACCACAACCATAGCCCAATCCGAGAACACGGGCTTTACATAAGTGGCGAAGTTCGGGGGCTAAATCCTTCATTGGTTCATCCTCATTATAGAGTCCAGTCGCTCGGCCATGTGCCTCGTATAAGTCAATCCCGCCTCTGACCAAACCTAAGAAATCAAAGTCCCCGCAAAGATAGGCCAATACCCTTGGCTCGATTTGCGACAGGTCGGCAGAGACCATAACTCGGCCTTTACCAGGAGTCAGACATTTCTTGGCTGAAGTTCCCTCAACCTCGTCCCGAGGAATGCCCTGAAAGTTTAATCCACCCGCTCCACTCCATCTGCCGGTGTGCGGGGCACCGCAATATTTCAATCGGGTGGATATTCGATGATCGGGGCGGACTCGTAGGATCATGGCGGTATATGTTTTGTTCGCCTTGTTCGCTTTCCTCCACCTTGTCATCGCCTCGAGGATCGGAGCATATTGTGGATTACGAGCCTTCCATAAAAGTAATTCCGAATCGCCCTCCTGAGTAGACTTCGGAGGTTCGACATTCTGCATCTTCAAGTAGGCGGCCATTGCAACAGTCGAAGTGGGTTCACCTCCTCCTGGTCCTACCCAAGGGAGAAAAGTTTCAACCTCCTTCATTATCGCCTCAGTCTTATTTATATATTCCTGACAAAGTTTCTGATCGATTGCCATACCTCGGGATGCCGTCCTTCGGGTAAGTGCGGACAATAGAAATTCTTTTTCGGGGAAGGATATTTTCAGTTCATTATAAATGCGGATACACGCTCGGGAATCGCCAAGTGCATACTGCTTAAAAGATTCATTCTGTAGGATTTCTTCGGGGCGAAGTCCGCTCATCTCATTGCGGGCATCCTTGTTTAGTTCCTCGCCGAATAGTTCCTTATATGCTCCCGCCAATGCCCTCGGCAACTGATGCCAGCTTGCCATGTCCGCCGTACAAATCCATTCCTTTGGAGTGAACTGTGGCATCTGTCCCCTCGCCATTGCCATTCGACAGCATACCGAATCAAACTCGGCATTATGGGCGCAGATCGATTGTCCGTTTAGGCGGTCGACCGGTAAGTCCCTTGGATCTCCAACCCATTCAAATCCGTCATCGGATACCAGGCTAACAATGGTTACTCTGAAGTCGGGGTGCTTGGCATATCTGTCGAGTCCCATCGTGGCCACTGAGTAACTCTTCGACCAAACTGTTTCGACATCTAGGGCGATCAATTCCGATCCTCCTTTAAAATGGTTTCTGCGGACATTACCGCATTCTGCAAAGTCGGATATTCGAGGACTGGTAAGTCTGAATCAAAAGTCACCGCCCAAACCATTTTATCTAGGTCGAGGAGAATATCCGCCTGTCTGCTTCCCACCTTTACGACTACCTTCTCCCCTCGAGGTAAGCCAACTCCCATCTTATATTGTGTCTTCATTTCCTCTCCTTGATTGGTTTAAGCTCAGGTGCTACTGCCGGAGCCTTGGTTGTCATAATCGGCGTGTTATAGCCCTGTGGGTTGGTTAGATAGCCCTTGTGGTGAAGGGGCTGTTTAAGTTGTTTCTGCTGTTTTATTTTTCTCATCCATTTCCTTTTCTACCGCCTTAATAAATTGTTTCAGCGGGTCTTCATGCATCTTGCGAATGCGAGCATTTCCGATTTGTGCGGTTAAAATATCGAGCCGCTTATATGCTTCAGCTATTTGCTCCCGAGTGATCGCCATCTTTCTTTTTCCCTTTATTTCTAAAATCTAATTCATGCTTGGCTAGTGGGCGGACCCTCGGAATTTTCGTCCGAACGATCCGCCCCTTTTCATAAGCCAGTTGGTTCTTGGTCCAAAAGAGGTCGTAAGCCTGTTTGACCTCGTAGTGAAAAGTGTACCAGGCATCCTGATTCATTGTTTGAGGTATTTCTTTATTTCCTTATCAACCTTCCGAAGGTCAGCGGTAATCAGATTTAATACATACCTGGAGACACCCTGTTCCTGACTGTAGGATCGCTTTTTAAGAGCTTCCTTAATCACCTCGGGCATATTCACGCAGATATTAGTCTCCATCACCGAGTCGGGCAGAAGATAGCTCTTACTCTTGAATCTCTTCATCTTCTTCTTCCTCCTCCTCTTTTGGATTCCGCCATCCCTCTCCCCGCCTTCTCCGGCGGTCGGCAATGAGTTCGTCATGGTACTCGTCTGAAATATCCTCATCCATTGTTGGCATGGGTTCGGGGGTCATAGTTTTTTAAGGACCGCCAAACCGAGCAGATCGAACGAAAGACTTTCCATGCTTCGGATAATTCTTCGGGTGAGTATTTCACCACTTCAAATCTGCCCGGTTCGGTCGAACTGATAAAACAATTGGCTCCATGTACTCGAAGGTTCAGAACTTCATCTTCTCCCCAGTATGTCGCCGCATAAGCGGCAATCTGATGAACCTGAAAGTCGTAAGGAGACACTTTCACTCCTTCCTTCGTCTTACGAGTTTTCCAGTCCACGATGAACTTCTGTCCTTCGCCGCCTAGTCCGACAATATCAACAGTCCCAGCAAATCCATGATCCTTATTGACCAGCATCTTCTCAAACTCGATAAAGTTTAATCCATGCTCTTGCTTCCAATCGAGAGCGGGCTGGATATACTCTAACAGTTCATCAGGTATATGCTTTCCCTTCCAATAAGACTCAATAGCATCGTGAACTTTAGTGCCAAAATCTGCCGCTTCTTCGACAGGCTTTTCATGCTCAACAAGGCATCGGTTTGCATAATCTTCGTAACTTTCGCCAGCTTTCGGAGGATTGCTGAATGCTATATTTAGTAGTTGGTCTTGTTTCCACCGGTCAAGACCTGGCTTTGCAAACAAACCAAGAAGAGTTGTCACCGATGGGTACAGCCCCAACTTCTTAGCATCTCGGAGAGTTGTATTCCGTTCACCATCTCCCTTGGCTAGGGGCATAGTATGCATGGCCTTCCCTTCGGAAGTGTACCAATGCCCGCCACTACCTCTTTTCGGTTTTGCCTGTAGAATAGCCACGGATTACCTCCTTTCCGCATCGGTATAAAAAGTATACCAGGTGGATTAATCGCTTCAGGTATATCATTTCACCTTTTCTCCCACTTTACGAATTATCGCTCCAAACTCCGGATCACATTCGAGGAAATCCTCAACCCGTTTGCAAGTGTGTGTGACATTGGAATGGTTGCGGTTAAAAAGTCTTCCCGTCTCCTCCACTCCTTTAATCTGCCTGGTAAAGTAAATGGCGATCTGACGGGCGAGGGATACTTTTTGAGTTCTCCCCCGCCCATCTATATCACTTATCTCTACCCCCACAGTGTCAGCGGAAATCCTCTTAATATCTTCGATGGTCATGCTCACAGCACCATGTCAGTTATTACTGCCGCCCATCCGATCATTAATAAAAATACTATCGGATTCATATTAGAAAGGTACATTTTCAGGTGCTGGACCGGTAAACTGTGTTCCCATTGTCTGCTGTTGTGGAGCGGGCTGTTGTACAGGTTGCTGTACAGGTACTTGTTGAGGCTGATCGACAGTTACCTGAGTGGTCGCTTGCATAGGCTGTTGCTGAATTGGAGCTTGCATCGGTTGAACAGGTTGAACCACGGGAGCCTGTTGAATAGGTGCTGGTGCTTCGTCTCCTGTAGGGATGACAAATCTTGACCTGTCAGGCACTTGGGCTTCCATGCCTTGCATGACCGGCATGATAGCAGTGATGTCTGCATACTCCCGACCTTTTTGACTGGTCTTGTGGATTATATTTAATGTCGCACCTTTGCCAACCATACTCTCGGTATCAAAACCGCCGAATGGCATAGTGCCATTCCATGAAGTCAGAGTTTTGAACAGCTTACTCTTTTCGTTTAAGCTGATTGTCATCTCGCCAGTTTGAATCATTGTTCCATCGGGTAGGCCGAAGAGGAAACGGCAGAAGTTTTTAGTTTCCATAACTGTCGGATCTTCAAACTTAGGTCTCTGAATATTCATTGAGTCCTTGACTGCTAAACAGACTGCAAATGTCTGCCCAGCGGGGGCGAGGGTTGTGAGAGGCCAACCGGTTATAGGTCCGCTTCCGTTACTTGATTGCTGTAGTATTGCCATGATATTTAGTTTTCTATCTCCATTTTTACGGGTGGAGGCCCATTATTGATTAATAAGAAAATGTCTTAAAATGAGGATCGCATCGGCTGTCTTGAGGGTGATACCCTTAGTCGATGGGAAAAACTGTTTTGCATGGTTCATCAGAACCTTTTTCCGCTTACCTGAAGTCAGCTTAGTCAATCCGCTTAGTCCCTTTTGCCATTCCTGTGGGCGAACTAAGGTGAAAGGAATTTCGGCCATCCGAAGGACTCCCTCGAGGAATCCGCAGTTCTTACCTAATTTAAAAGAACTACTAGAAGGAATATTCTTTCCGACATACGGAGGGACTAATTCGACTACTGCCTCAAGCGATGTTATTAATGGGTGGTCTTGGAGATCCTGAATATGCTCTACAAATTCAAAGTCCTCCCCAATTGAGTGCAGTTTAACATCGTGCAATCCACCCCAACCGATTGCGTAACCTCCAGCCTTACCAGGATCAATCCCGATGGTGACCTTCATGCGGCCTCCTCTGTAAAAAGGGCGATTACTTTTTTAACATCCGAGGCTAAAAATAATCTGCCTCTTTTACGAATGCCAAACTCTCTCTTAAAGAGTTGGAGAGCCTTATCAGATTTTAATCTGAAAATCTCTTTGACCTCACTCTTGGTGAGGAATAGATTGTGATATTGGTTTAAATTAGTTTCCATTTGCCGGTTAGTGTGAAACCGGCGGAAAGATTTAAACCTCCCTACTTATTGTGCAAAAATGAGCTTTTCAGCTCGTAATGCATATTGTGCGAAACAAAATACATTTCCGCCGGTACTTGTTAGTAATTTTAAAGAACTTATTCAGCCCATCCATTGCTGAACTATCCGTTTTAAAACCATATCGGTTAAAAGTGTCAATAAAAAGATTAAAATATTTTAAAAAAATTTGCATATTCTTCTTTTCAAGTAATTTTCACGCATTTTTATTACACCTTTTCAACTCTCGTTTAGCCCGCAATAACTTATAATAATTGCTGTCACCTCGAACTTTTTTCTTTCCTCGGCCAGCCTGGCCACCAATCTGTCCCAAAAGTCTAGCCGCCTCTTTAATGCGGTCTTTTCGGTCAATAATCTGATAATTGATCCGTTCTCCAGTTGGTGCGATACAGTAGCCATGCCATTCATTATGACTGACCCCAGTTAAATAGTCCATATTCATATTCGCCCATATTTTCCACTTCCTATGGATGGCATTAGGCAATTGTAGCTTCATATGCTCTAAATTGTGTGCAAAACACTTACGAGTCTCGCCCTTATAGTGCAATGTTGCTGATAAGTCGTTTACCCATTTCTTCTGTCCTTTTCTCATATATATCCTTTCTAAACCGCTTGCGTACAATATGGGCATAGTTATTCCCATTCAAGCCCTAAATGGGACTAAATTAGACCTTTTTTAACGCAAGGGTTAGCGAAGGATTATCTGAATCTTTCAGATAGCCTTGCACCGGCTGAAGCCGCTGGGACCATGAACCGATTACCAGGCATAGCTGGTGCTTGTCGGGTAATGCGATTGGCGGGTTGGCTAGAAAAGTTTCCAGCCGGTAAGAAGTTTACTTCTTTAGGATTCGTTTCGCCCAGGACAGACTCGCTTGTGCTTCTTCCGATTTCGCCCACTCGTCCTGTTCCGTCTGCATAACTTCTAGATGGCTTGCCAGCCTTTCTTGCATGGAGGGCTTCTGCCGCCCCCGCATAGTCTGCTGAACCTGTTGGCGATCTGTATCCGAGTTTTTCATAGATTTCTTTTTCATTATACCAAAGTAGAGCTTGTAGATCAGCGTTTTCTAAATTTACACCAACATCTCTAAGTCTAGATTGTACTGTTTCTAGTCGTTCCCGCAACCATCTTCTTTCAGCCCCATTTTGTGGTGCTTCCTTTAATGGTTTACCGAATTTATTAAGTGCATTCGCCGCTCTTCTGAGATTATCGACTTCTGCTGAAACTCCTGTTCTGTTTTGTTTTTTTGTAAAATATCCGGCAAGTTTAGTTGATGCTTTGATTGCATTATTACCAGCTACGCTTTGTTTGGTGATTCCTATTTTTTTTCGTTCCGCTGGAGTTAGCGAGTTTACCGCATCTCTGACTCTTTGTTTAGCGGCATTTAACTTTGCTGGCGGAATCGGTACAACTTGAGTTCCTGTATTCCTACCAACAGTACGCATAAACCATCGGTCCATCGTAAAAGTTGAGTAATCTCCATAAAGATTATTAAAGAAAGATCCTAGTTTAGGTCCTAGAATAACGGCATAAGGTACAACTTCATCGACTAATTCTGATGTCCCAATTTTACTAGCTTCAGCCTTTGTGTAACCTAAATCATCCTGTGCGGCTTTTCTAATTTCCCCGATGGTCCCCTTTTGAGACAACCATCTGCCAGCACCTTCACCTCCCATTAATTGGAAAATAGCTTCAATGCGAAGTAAGTTGTTTTTGATATTTGATATTCTGTCTCCTCCGACAAACTTACCGCTAATTTCGCCTGTATCTTTCCAATGATTATATGTGGCCCAGGTTTGATCAAATTGAGGTTGAACTTTATTTCCATCCGATGTGGCGGCTAAAACTGATTTGAAGATAAAGTTGTTGTCTGGCTGTTTTATTGTCGGATCAAGTTCTTCTAAGACTGAAAGAGCCAGGCTAAGATTTTCATCATACCATCCAGCGGCTTCAGGATGAAGTTCCTGTGCATATAACACTTCCTCATAAATTAAATCTTCAAATAATCGATTCTGTTCGGGAGTAGACTTTTTGTAATCAATAGGATTGCCAAACTCCTTTTTAAAATATTCTGCGATTTCTAAGATGGTCGGGACCTTTGGTAGTCCTTCAGGCTTTTGATTGCTTTTTAAAATATCAAGAGCAGATGTCCCCTTCCCCGCACCCGCTTCGGAGGCTGGCATGAAGAGTTTGTCGGTCACCGTGACATCGGCTTCGGGTTTGGGGATGAATGCCTTATTGATTTTATCGTAATCAATAAATCGGGTTCCCGATAGCTGGTCCATCTTTCCGATCCGCTCAATCCTCCTTGAACGATAAACATCTCGGGGGTTCTTCTTTCCAAGGCTTGCTCTCCAAGGATTTGAACCGGCTTCCGCTTTTGTGCCACTGCCAAATGCCGAATTTATAAAGTCTGCTTTTGCTTTGGCGATATCCTTATTGGCATCCAATCCCGTTCTACCAGGTTGGCCGTCTGCATGATTGCGATGATATTTGTCTAAGTCTTGTAAGAGTTTAACTTTAGCCTGGGCAACATCAGCACCATATAAACGAGTTAGTTCCGCCTGTTGCTGTCTTGCCAGTTGATCGACATTCTTGACTAACTGATTAACCGAGACAGTGCGTAGGATGATATTATTTTTTTGAGTAATCTCAAAGCCATAAGGTACTTCGATATGATTCTCTACCTTGGCATTAACATACTTACCTCCACCCTGTCCGGCGGCTTTAAAGTAGGATATTAAATATTCATTTCCACCTTTGTTGCGGATATTAAAATTAACATCTCTGAGAGTTTGAATCTGCTCTTTATTCCAGTTGCCTGATTGCTCGAGCTTATCAATTACAGAGTCATCTAGGTATCGGCCTACAAATCGGATTTTACCAGTCTTTGGGTTGACCTCGGGGCGTACATGACCTTCCGGCAATCCCTCATTTGCCTCCTTCTCCTCAATTGCTTCTTTCATCTTCTCCGCAAATGAGCGATTGTATTTACCTTGCTCCCTAGAGGTCATAGCGAGGTTTGGTATCACATTACCATCTTTATCGATTTGTAAGAGTGTGCCGGATCGGAGTAATTCAGCGAGTTGTGGGCTTTTGGCAAGCTCGGCAGATTTTATATCGACCACTACTTCTTTTGTGGATCTACCGCCTGACTTAATATCTCTGCCCTGTATTTGTCCGCTAGTTTCTTGTGCTTGTCTCTTCTGAGGACTCATACCCTCCAGTTGATTATTATATTTCCTGACCAGTTCAGTGATTTGCGGATATCTTTTAAGGTTGGAGAATAATTTATTATCGGTAATCAGTTGACCATCAGGTCGGAATGTACCGCCCATCATGGCGAGAGTTTTACGAAGGAGTGGTATATTTTGTACTAATTCAGTATCAAGTATTCCACCCATTATCTTACCGATTGTACCTCTATTCCTGTCTCTGTATTTCCTTTTATCGTTAAGCAGAAAGTCTGTACCATGCTCGGCTACGATTTCACTGACTGTCTGCTCATCGGTCATTATCTTAGCCAAATCAGAGTCGGACATCTTATTTCCGTCTGAGTCGAGTAAAGTATCTTGTAACTTCTTTCCGTAATCGGATCGGGCAGTTTCAAATTCATCACTGAGGAGGAATTTACGATTTGCCCCCTCGCCTACCATAATTGGATCTCCTACTTTAAGATCAGGATATTTAGATTTATTCTGCTTGGTTACTCGTTGAACAAATATACCAGGCTTACCTGTTATTGGATTACCAATCAGAAGGTCGATAAATTTACGCTTTCCGCCTGTCTGTTCTAAGTAGTGGGTAAATTCATGGGCAAGTAATGGTTCGATTGCTCGAGGAGAATCTACATTTATAACGATGTCACCAGTTACCCGATCAAAGTATCCACCTTCTTTATCTTTTCCTTTACTTACATATTCGATAGCTAGGCTTGGATTCGCTACAATTTTATTTGCGACTGCCATCTGTACATCTCGATTTAATTTATTAAAGGATTCTTTCTGTCCGGCTGGAAGGTAATTTTCAACATAATGGTACAAGTCACCATACCGGGCTTCCATGTGATTGATTGGATTAGAGAATCGTGCGACTTCGCCTCCTACTGCACCAGCAGAACCGAAGAGCATACCCGCCCCTATTCCGCCGTAAAATGCTTCGGGCATATCCATACCGCCACTTGCCGCAAGGCCGAAGGCTCCGCCAACCGCGCCTCCCGCTCCTACTCCTTTTGCCATTCTGCCGGCAGATTCGATATAGCGACCCAATCCTGATCGATCTAAAAAGTTTACTGCCGCTTGTCCACCTGGTGACATATTGCCGAATGCTTGACGGCCGAACATTCTACTTAATACTTTACCTTCTGCCGCCCCTGTTACTTGTCGGGCAACTGATTCAACCGGTACGAATGCAGTTCGGTCTATTAGCTGGGTAGTCATCTTCTCGGCATCTTTTGATGCGAGTCTAGTAAAGAATGGTAAATCGCTTGCCGGCTTCATAGTTTCCCGCCCAAGGATTGCGGTATTTCTACCGAATCGAGCAAGGAATTGCGGTCCGAGTAATGCACCAACTGCACCGCCTAATTTATACAGTTCATTATCAGTAAACTCTCCAGCAAACGAATATCCGCCATAGCCCACTCCACCCATTACTCCGCTTTTTATTAATGCGTTTGCCTGTTGCTCAGTCACCTCAATGCCCACTTTATCGCCCGCTTTCATCAGCATATTTATGGCGGTTTCTTGTGGGAGTGTCTTTATAAACTGTAAAGCATTACCTAAATATTCTATTGGTTTTCCGACTGCGATAAGCCCAACCCCTCCCGCTATATTGGTGAGGTTAAGAGGTTGTTTAATTGGAACTTCTTTTAAGGCATCATTAAGAAACTCTTTTAAGGGATTACCAACCGGCAAGTCAGAGGCGAGTTTTGTGAGTGCCATATCCCGCTTGGCCGCAAGTGGTTTTAGTTTCGCTTGGTTTTCAGCAATCTTCTCAGTTACTTCGGCTAAACCTTTCTCTAGTCTCGCTTTTACGGGTGCTTGCTTAACTGCAAGTCTGCGACTCTTAATGGTGTTATCCCCTACTCTCGATAACGCCTTAGTCATGTCATCTTTAAGTTTTGCAAGTTGCAGAGTCTCGTTAATTAAAACCTTTTCAGCACCTTTTAGGGTAGCTCGACCAGTACCCTTTGCTACATTAACAGCCGCCCCGAGAGGTAAAAAGTTTAAAGGATCAGCTGGAAGTGTACCTCCCCTTGCCGCTTTCATGTCGGGCATTACTTGTTGACTACGAATTAACTCCCTTTGCTCTTCGGGCATGCCTAAAGTTAAAAACTCAGGGGACATACCAAGAAAACCTTCGGTTACCATTTCAGCGGCCTTGCCCTGGCGTTGCTGTTCGAGGTCTGCTTGAGTCTTAAAAAAATCATAAGATGAACGGAGATCCTCTTCCGTCTCTGCCTCGCCAAATACTTTATCAACTCCTCGGGATATACCCGCCCCAATTAGTTTGTAATCAAGTTCTAAATTCCCAAGAGTTTGTAGCGTTGTTGCTTTAGCTTGAGCCTTTGCCTTGCGATTAAATGAATACTTATCGTCTGCAAAGTTTTGTGCAAAACGAACCGGTAAAGTTTTTGCCCAGTGTCCGAAGTCTGATGCTATTCCCGAAATTCCTTCGGTAACCATTTCTGTTGCTGTCTTGCCCGAATCAAATGCACCGGCTTTTCTAAACATCTTAAATGTCTCAAAGTCCGATGTCATTTCTTGCATCGTAGGCTCTCGAATTTCAGGAGTAATATACTGAAGATCCTCCTCGGTTGCTGGCACTAAGCCAAGAGATTGAGGTTCGGGATTTAAATACTGCAAATCCTCCTCAGTTGCAGGGATAAGGCTAAGAGTTTGCTCGTCCATTATTGAGCGGGTTGTACGAATATTTTTTCGTTAACTTTAATAAGTTTTGAGCCATCGGGCTTTACACCTACAACTTCACCTTTTACTTCTCCTTGAGGTGTTCTGAAATTTTGTTGTTCTGATGTTTGCCCAGCAATGGGTGAAAGAATTTCAGATAAATCATTATCTAACATATAATCCTCAAGTCTGTTTCTTTGTTCGATTATTGACACACCATCCCGTCTCATTTTCTGAATAAATTTAACCTTATCCTTATCTCTTTCAGCTTTCTTTATTACATAATTTAAAAGAGTTTTATTTGCTTCAGGTGTCATCTGTAAACCTGGGGAAATCTTCGCAAATATATCCATCTCTTTTTCTGAGATTGAACCTTTTGTATTGCTAATGTTGTCGAAAAGGAACTTTCCAACCTCTGCTCGAAAGTTTTGAGTATTTGAAACCTTGTCCATAGTTTCCTTATCGATGGGGATTCCCAAACTATCAAGCATTGCAATTGCATTGGTTTTTAATTCAGAAATACCTCCAGTCTCTAAATCACCTTTTTCAAGTAAAGTTAATGCTCGTGTTGCGGGTCTTATTGATTTAGCAGAATCTAATGCTTCATTCCTTTGGGTGTTCACAAATTTGTTGGCATTCTCAACTGACAATGTTTTAGCCCTTGTCTCTGCTTGCTGTTCAGGAGTTGCATACATCCCCGAAGGTTTAGGCGGACCGTAATTGGCAATGGGATTACCAAATTTGTCTCTTGCGATTTGTTCATACTCGCCAGTTTGTGGGTTTAATTCATTTCCCACCCTTGCAATAGATGGAGCATCCTTCTGCCTAGATTGCATGAGATTCAATGCCAAGTTTTGAACAGCAGGAGATTCACCCGCAAACTGTTGAATAAACCGATTGCCGGTCATATTGAACACTGGTTCAGTCTCCTGAAACTGAGGGGTCTGGAGCAATTCGTTTTTATAATTCTCTTGTGCTTCCGTAGTAGGTGCTAAGAATTGTAAACCTCTTTGTAAATTATCTTGCCCAGCTTTATTTAATTTACCGGTTGGTACTGGAGTAAAAAGTTTTTTCAGAAAATTATCCCGAGCCAAATTATCTGATTCAGTTTTTTCAAGTTTCAAATCCAACAAATCAGCCGCTCTTTTTTCTTTTTCACTTTCGATTAAAACTTCCTGTTGCGCGAGTAAAAAGTTCCGATCAGCATTCATCTTATTAATGAATTGATTGGCTAAGTCCTTATCACGGCTTGCCGCCTTGGCCTCCTCGGAAGAAAGACCCATTTTGAGGTATGCCTGTTCCCGCTCATCCCTTTCCTGTTTATCCTTCTTCTTTTTATAAAACTTTTCGACTACTCCCCCAATCGCATCACCGAATGCCTGGTTAGCTTTCGCCTGTGCCTGACCCGCCAAAAGTATGGGTGAGGAATCCACCCTCATTAGTCCCGCCTGAACTGTATCTCCGATTGCCATAATATTAAAATAGTTTGTAACCGCCCGTCAGCATAGTATTTCCACTGCCTCCTCGATATGTCTGTGTTCCCCCGCCAAAATTTTTATTCTGCCTTACTTTAGATTGTCCTAGCTAACCTTTACCCCCAGCAATAGAACCTATCATATTCATAAATCCTTGAGCCGCACCACTTGCCGCATTTTCCTTGGCGGCATAAGTGTTAGCATAGTAATTTGAATCGTTTGCATATTTTTGCATTCCGATATTCACTCCGGCATCAGGATTAATTCTTGTCACTTGTTCCTGTGGAATGCCAAACATTGCCGCCCTTTGATTAAAGCCTTGCTGGGCGAAGTTCTGCCCGCCTCGGAGGAATGATAATGGGTCCACATATGTTGCCTGATTAAGTCCAGCCGCATACCCGCCAAACTTCATCGCATCGTCTCGATTTTCGCCTATGATCTTTCTTAAATAATCTTCCCGACTCATCGCTTCAGCCGCTATGCCCGCATTATCCATTTCTCTCCCTCGAGCAACCAGTCCCTCACGGGCGGACTGAGTTGCCCGCCTTCTCATCTCGGGAGATAGGTCAGTCATCTGAGCCTCCTGAAATGCCTGATTGGCTAACTGATTAGCCTGACGGGTACGGTCTTGCATGAGTGGATCGGATGCTCTTCTCGCCTGAGTGAAGTCAGCACCGAACTGATTCATCAAAGATATATCCGCTCCAGCCTGACGCTCGGCCAAACGAGATCCGAAGTCCTGCCCTCTAAGGGCAGATGTTTCAGCTAGGCTTGCCAATGGATCTGCCGCTCTTTGTGCCAGGTTAAGCTGTAAGTCCTGATACTGTGGATCGTACTGCTGGCGGACTCGAAGTAATTGGTCCTGAAGTCCTGAGTCTGCCATCGCTCCGACATAATCCCTTGCGGATTTACCGGCATCAAATTCAGGTAAAGCGGGAGCATCTTTCCCCCCGCCAAATAATTTATTTAAAAAGAATGATGGAACTCCCGAGGAGTTTACCGGCTCACCAGCCCCACCGGCTTCCTTGAGCATATCCGCCTCATCCTCGTTAATGTATGCCAATCCTTCCCCTTGTGGGGCGGCCATATTTAGAAGAGTTGCCGCTTGTTTTAATGGATCTTCAGGTGCATATGATTTCATTCCTGATCCCATCATCTTACCGCTTGCTCCTGACATCCTTAAAATTTCTCTTTCGGCTGGATTGATCATTGCCAATTCTTCGTCCTCGAGGTTTTGAGCTTCGTATGCCTTTAATGCGGCATCGTATCCTGGGTCTTTTACGGATCTCTCGGTAAAAAGTACACCCGAGTCTGTGACCTGTCGTCCGAACTGATCGGTGTATGTTTTTGGTGCGCCAAAATTTAGAAGCCGTTCGATAAGTCCGTAATTTTCGTATTCTTTCATAACTTAGTTTTTAACGAGTAGGATGTCGCAAAAATGTGCGGTGAATGAAGCCGCCCCAGCCTGTGCAAAAACAGTAACAGAGGTTGAATTGAAACTTACCAACTGAAAGAATACAGTGGAGGCGGCATCTCCTGTTGGGTAACGGGTGCTGACTATTATCTTATCAGGAGTTCCACCGGTCCAAGCACCAGGGTAACTTATTGTATGTTGAGCTTCAGTTGTGATACTTCCTGAACTGAATGCGTAAAAGGTTGGAAGTCCACTAATCGCAGTGTCGATATATGCCTTTATACTTTGCTGGGTGGCAATTGAAGTGTTTGAGTCGGATGCCATATTATCCTCATCCAAAATGGATACTTGCTCGGGGACTCCAGTTCCGGCTGTTGTCCGACCTATTACTTTAGCTGTCGCAATATTTTCAATCTTTGCTAGGGTTACCGCTGAATCTGTTATTTTATCCGTGGTAACAGCATTGTCCTGTATCTTTGCAGTTATAACGGAGTCCGCCGCCAACTGTGTAGAGGTGATGCCAAGGTCTTTTACTTTCAGCTTGCTCGAGGCGAGTGTTAAAGTTGAATCGTCTGTCGTAGCACTGGCCGATGTGAATGTTGCCTGGTTTGCAATGTCGTTAAGTTTGGAGGCCGTTACCTGGTCCCCGCTACTAAAAGTCTGTCCTGTTGTAATTACTCCCATTTTTTTAGTCTCCTATGAAATACTTGTTGTAGAGCGGTCTGTTATTCGTGCATCTATTTTGGCGGCTCGAAGATAGGGTCTGCCCTCTGTTGGTTGAAAATCTGCCTGAATCCCAAAGCCTCTTTTTCTGATCCCCAATCTGATCGATGAATCTTCATTTGCCGGTAAAGTTGAGCCTATTAGAGAAGAGACCAAAGTGGACGAAGTGGTTGAATCGGGGTCTTCCGTTATAAAACTGATATTACCATCCGTAATTGTTTCCTCACCGCTCTTGATATGAAACTCTGCACGGCTGAACATTTTACGATCCAATTGGTCGGCATCATATTGGCGAGTTGTAACCTGTGAGACTACTGGTATTGTTTGAGAAACCGCTTGGCCGGCAGTCAGCGATACCACATCTCCGCCCTCAAATCCATCGACTTTATGCACCCCGCCTTCTTCGGTAGATAGGTATAAAGCATTCTGAGCGCCTTCCCTACCGACTAATAATTCACGAATTGCAAACTCAGTAGAATTAACTGTGTCAATGCTCTCAAAACCGCCGTTAATGAAATTGTAAACAATTATGGTGTTAAGTTTTGTCGCATTGCCAGCACCGACTGAAGAGTCAATTGGCAATGCAATCCAATACCGGTTGTTGAAATAAACTGCACTGGATAGGTGAGCGTAATCCTGATTTATTCGGTCGATGTAAGGCTGAATAGTTTCGGAAATTGGTGTCCCTGTTCCCCGCAAATTATATTCATCAAGAAACTCCACGCTGAAAATTCCTTGGTCGGATAAAAAGAATATTTGGTTGGCTACCTGAACGACAGTCTTTCTAGCCGAGCATCCGATTTCAGTCGTTACAACATTGGATTTTACATCAGCTAGAGATCCGCTGATTCCAGTCATCAGATGAATCGATTTTCTGTTAAAGATTACCAGGCTATCCTTTGTAAATGGAGTAAGCTGAACTGTGAAGTCACTTTGTCCGGCAGTCGGTCTGAACTGATTTCCGATTACATCAAATGTATTGAAATCCATGATATCAGATGCCACGATTTCATCTCTAATTTCTCGATTCGCTGGCGTAGTGGCCGAAGTGTACCAATATGGAAGCCACAGCCTTCTTTCGTGAACAACGCCCCAGGGTGCGGCGGGCTGATGGATAAATCCTTTTCCGATTGCCAATGGTTTGGATACTGTGAGACTGGCCGATCCATCCACCACATTTAAATTAAATGTAAACTGATTGACTGAGGGGACTGATGTTACTCGGACTGATTGGTCCACTGACCCGTCAAATGGAGATGCTCCCGCCTGAATGGTTAAAGTATCCCCAGCGGATAGGCCATGAGCGGTGACATCCATTGTGACCTCTCCGTTGGAGGCGGTCGCAGTTGTGTCCGTTAGATATACCGGTGCGGTATAAGTCCCATTTGCCACTTTGGTAAAGTCATCAAAATATTCAACCTTTGCACCCGACACATTAAAAGTAGCAGTCTGTGCGACTTCTTTCCTTACCTTAAAACTTGTCGGGGAAACCACAGTCTCAATCTGATAGCAGTCATTTGGATTCTCCGTATAATTTCCAAATCCGCTAAGAGTTACAAAATCATTTACCACTCGGCCATGTGACGATGATGTATTAACTGTGATTAAATTTCCAGTCTGAGAGGCAGAAGATACTTCGATTAAATTAACTTTTGGGGATGCCTCGAGGGTCGTCTGATTTGTCCGAAAGATAAACATCTTACCAAGTCCCTGAGTCAGGTTAACCGGTCCATCCACCGACTCCCCACCCCCGTCATATCGGCATTTAAAAAGTGCGGAGTCCTTCAGACGAAAGATTATACAGACTGTATCGGTTGCAGTTAAAATATAATCATCGGAATCGGATGCCGCATCGGAGAAAACTGCCGATCCGAACACCTCATTTACTCCATCATCGTTGAGGGTAAAGTTTAAAGTGGTCGAAATTGCAGTCCCAGCAGAAACCACGGATGTGTTCCCTACCCCCTCGCCGTTAATACTGAATACAGTATCAGATCCGGCGTTCGCATAGGTAATTGTTTTAGTCGTAAAATTTACCGATGCTAAAGTCTGTGTTCCGTTAGCCGAGGAGTCCAGGTCGGCCACATGGATGTTATCCCCTGGTATGAAAGATAACGATGGTGTCTCATTCAAAACAATAGTTACAACCCCGCTATTTCTTTGAGCCGTTTGAATAGTGTACGGCAATCGAATCGAATTTGCACCCGATGTAATTGATCCAAATAAAGTGGATAATCCCTTTCGTGGTTGCCATGTCCCATCATCGTTCATTCGGCCATTCTTAGACAGAGCGACCTCACCAGGCTTTAACTGGTTTGGGCGAAGTCGAGCATTCATTCGTAAGAAGAAAGTATCCCCTTCAGTGATGAATTTATCATCGAGTTTCCCATATGATCGATATCGGCTCATTTCTTCTTTACCTCCTGATAAAGTTTGATCGACATATAGACCAATGTCACCAGGCCAACCGCTATTCCGATCATTGAGTCAAAGGTAGACAGACCAAAGGTGGCCGCTGTTCCGCTCATCCCTAATACTGATGCTCGATCAATCATTAGAACAAGCAGTCTAGTACGAAAATGATAATTACTAAACCAACGAACAGAGTTACCATCTTTCCCCGATTTGTCAGAGTTTTAAATTTTTCTTTTAGTAAGATTAAGTTTTTCATTTTAGGTCGGAAGGCCGGAAAGGAACTCTTGTATTTGATTTTGTAACCTCAGTCTTTGCACATCTTTTTGCGACAAATATGGGTATCGCTAAATAGCATCCGAGGACTATTGCCGCTCCAATTAGAATGCGTTTTATGTAGGAAGTAAATTCAGCAAAACCGCTTTGATGCTCCGCCATCCCTTGAGCAACAAGAGCAGAAACATCTCCATGCGTAAGGGCATCAATTGTTTCTTCTGCTTCGATCAGTGCATCTTTATTTTTTAATGCTTCGCCGGCTAAAACGCCCGCACCCGCACCCAAGGCCGCAGTACCTGGTCCACCTAAACTGCCAGCTCCTCCGCCAACTATACCACCCAGCGTTGGGTAAGTAGACCGAACGCTACAACCAGTAAATAAAAAAACGGCAATGCTCAGTAAAAGTACTAAATCTATCGCCTCTTTTTCCTCAGTCGCCATTACTCAGGGTCAGGTGGTGACCAGGTAGGATCAAATTCTACCATCTCGGTTACATTGAATTTATCTATTGTGATGAAGCTACCTTGAGTGGTGACAGGAAAAATATACTTTCCATAGTCAGAATTATCCTCGTTAGTAACTTGTGAAATTTCAGCGTACCTTTCGTTTCCGTGGCTGTCAGGTAAACCAAAGAAAGTATTCATAGCATCGTTACTTGCATCCCACTCTTCTTCTGTACTGTATAAAATATATTTCATAATAGTATTAAATTAGCTTGGTACATCATTTGAATAGGTTGGTTTTTGTGTAGCCGAGCCATTAGTGGCTGTATATCCACCGACTAAAGAAGTAACTGTACCTACTGAGTCAGTATTACTAGGTGTACCACCTGAACTATTTGTATCACTTGCTCCGTCACCCATTCTAAAGTAAGCACTTGGTGAAAGGTTTAATCCCTGTGATCCAACATCGTTCGGTACGCCTGAGTTATAAATATCTGAAACATCTGACCCCGAAAGTTCACTCTCAAAAATAGCTAGTTCATCCATTTTACCTGTAAAAAAGTAGCCGTTCAATAAACTTCCAATCGTGAAAGGGTAACCTGAACTAAACCCTGCTCCACTTAAAGCTGTACTTGCGGTCATTGAACCGAATGGAGAACCCTGTGTATTCGATGGATTACTTGAATTAATAGCGGCATCTCCTCCATCTTTGTAAAGTTTAATGGAAGTTCCGTTTATGGTATAAGCCAAGTGATGCCACTCACCGTCCAATATATCTAAAGCAGCATTTGTTCCTCCAAGTCCTGCTGGTGCGTGTCCTGTGCTATAACCTTTCCACCCTATAAGAAAACCATTCCCAACCGTAGTAGATGTAAGCATCCCTGGACCTTGAAAACCTACTGAATTATTTCCACTAGCAATACCAAGTGTCATACTTGTACCTGATGATGCCTTGATCCAAAAACTTACACTAAAGGTGCTAGTCGATGCATTGTAAGTAGTTTCTAAGTCATCCCCTCCATCGAAACTAAGTGACAGCGTGTTACTAAAGGCAGTCGTTTCATCGTAGTTATAGACATACCAATTAGAACCGTCATAAATGATGTAGTTCTTAGTATCTGTTTCAAAGTAAGCATCACCTGCCGAGGGACTACCTGGACGAGTGGATGAAGTTGTTGTTGGAATTGTAGTAGGCATAGCTATTAGTCGTTATTGAAAATGTACCAGGCACTTCCGTCCCAAATATAAAAATCATTAGTATCTGTTCCATAAGCAATGTTAACTTCTCCACTCGGATTAGTTGGTGTGCTTGCTTTAATGTTAGCCTCGGTATCTCTTGTCGTTACATTAAACAGCGTTATCGCATTTAAGAATGTTCCGCTAATATCAGCAGTTATAAAGCCACTAGATGCTAAAGTAATTCCTGTGACACCAGCACTTGCTGAAGCTGGGTTAGTCAGAGTAAAAGTAATTACAGTATTTGAACCTGTTGGTACGCTTTGACCTCCAGCAACTGTAAGAACTAATGTACCACTTGATTGAGTCCAATCTGCACTTGATCCAAATATTGCCGCACCAGCACCTCCGACTGTCAATGAAGCATTATCTGCTGTCTGCGATCCTGTAAGTCCAGTTATAGTTAAAGTAGCACCAGCACTAATAGATGCAGATGGATTAACTGTGAAAGTCAGAGTGTTATCATTACCAGCACCATTACCTCCATTACTCAAGGTAGCAGTATCAAAAGTCTCAGGTGGTACTGTAGGACTACCTATGACTCCTAAACCAAATGTGGGAAGAACGAACATTCTTAGGAAGCGGTGTCTCCAGCAAGTACGAAAGTGTCATCGGCATAAGCTAATAAACTAGCTACTCCGTACTGAGCATTGATCTTCGTGTGGGACTGTCTGTTGTTAATGGTAGTACTAGATGCACTAAAGCTAACTTGACCTGCACCTTTCTGTACGAAAGAACAATTAAACCCAGCACCCAATCCGCTAGGAACTGTAACAGTTACTGCTGATGCTTTATTCATAACTACGACTTTACCATTATCACTAGCTAACAAAGTGTAATTGTCTGTTTGATCGTTAATGCTGGCATCAAAGTCTTCAATTTTATTCCCGCCTAAATCGACTGTGCCGCTAGAAACTGCTAGTACATTTGTATCCGCAGTTCCAACTGTCTTTGTGGCCGCATCTCCCAACCCTAAGTTATTTCTCGAAGCTCCGGCACTAGCAACATCAGATAAATTATTGGATGCCTGGAGATCTCCTTGCGGAGCGGCCGCCACTAGGTTTGCAACTGTTACCTTTTTGGTTGTCCCTTGAGGCGAACCGGTCGTGTCTGACACATCGGTAATCGGAATGATGTCAGCCGTGTTCGGGGTTGCACCAAGTGATGAAAGTGAGGATATGCGTGAATTAGCCATAATATTTAAAATTCAAATTGAAGATAAGATCCGTCTTCGGTCTGCAAGAATGCCCTAGACTCAGTAAGCAAAGCATTGTTTACAACAGGCACTGGTCCGACTGCGTTGTCCGCATCGGTGTCACCTATAAGAAGTCCTAGACAGTTAAAGGGCATTATTCTTTATAGGCTAAACAGGCTCCGCTCGCTAAAGTGAAGCTGGTGCATTCGCCGTAAATTACCTGACCCTGTGCGAAGGATGTAGCATCCGAAATTAATGCAGATACATTCTCAACCTTACCGGTGTATGCCGAAAGAACAGAGTCCTCGGTGAATTGAATTGATGTGAAATTTCCAGTGTGAGCGGCTGTATCATTAGCGTATAAACTTCCGCCCGCTCCCATAGCATTTCCGATATTTACTGATCCTAGTCCCATAATAATTATGTTGTTGTTAAAATGTTTACTCCGAAGCTGTAGCTCGGGTATGTATTGACCGATATTTTATTCATTCCCTCCAGCCTCTCGACTCGGTCGATTTCTAGGGCTAGGGTTTCTTCTGCCATCTGCTCCTGTTGGACCGCTTTTTCCAATTGGCCATCTGCCTTGTAAAAATCTGCAACAGTTGCGAGTAGTAAGTAACGCTCGAGGAATCTTGGAAGTGTTGAAGTCTCTCCAACTCCATCACCGTAGCTTGACGGGGTTACCTGGTTACCCTGAACGAATACAGATGTGTCATTGGCATCCGCTTTTAAAATCAAATACCCATTGATTAATTGATAATCTAATTTAATAGCCTGACGATCCGCCAATGGGTTTTTATTAAAAACCGCAAAGACATCCATGATGTCCGAGTCATTGTCGATCTGAACCGCTTTATCCGCAACCAATGGCGAGGTAATTGCCGCCACTGATTTTTCTTTCAGTGTCATCAATTCCGGCCACTGTGCCCGTGTCCATGCTCCCTTGACCCGATCATTTAATGAGTTCTTAAATGCTGTTTCCTCGACCGAAAGTAAAGAGTCCACTCCGATTGCCGAAGTGAATCTATTTTTAAGCTCGGTGTAGGTTACAGTTCTCACGATCCAATGACTGTCTCGGGATTCTTTTTTGCGAAATCACGGCGGTATTCCGAATCGGACATACAACCAGGTCGTTCCTGTTCATGTCTTAAAAAAGTAGCTGAGTCGATTGCTGAGACTAAACGAAAGTCACCCGAACCTTTTACCTGTTGGGCGGCCTTGCGTGTTTCCAATGAGCGTTTACGATAGCCAGCTTTTTCACGCTCGGCATCCCGCTCAACTTTTTTCGATAAGTAGTGAGCCATTTCCTCGCCGGACATCCCACCACTTCTCTTACCGCCTCTTACTATTATATTAAGACTCATATTTTAAAAAAGAAAAAGGGGGACCGAGCTAACCAAAAGAAACTCGATCCCCCCACCACACTAATCAAATATAGATGAAACTATATAAACTTAAACTATACTACCCAATGCTCTTGGATTCGTCACCCTCAAGGTAAGCATCGCCTCAGAGAATGCGCGTTTTCCAGCACCATTGTCAGGAAGATCCTGAATTGTGATGCCCTCCAAGAACTTCAAGCTAACAGTGTCATCACCTGGTATTAAGTAACCACGATCTGTGTTAACTGTACCCTCAACTGTATCAGTACCACTTGCAGAACCATCCACACGACCTAAGAAGAGGTCCGGTATAATATTTATAGTTGAATAGTCTGAAACATAAGTGAGGATCGAACGAACAAGAGTTTTACCACTTACATCCTGATCAAAGCTAAAGTTACCATCAGCAACTGTTGAACGAGTGTAATCAGTAATTTTGTTCATTACTGCTGGGCCGCAGAAAAGGTTATATGTACCTTTAGAACCGGCGGCAGTGTAAACAGCTTGGAGTAATCCACGGAAAGCAGATTCAGTCAAACTTGCAAGACTTACACGAGAACCACTTACTGCACGAAATGCTTGTTTAGCACTTGTATCGAAAGTATTTCCAGTCGCAGTCGGATCTGACCATATACCAAGTCCACACATCTTAGCGGCGGCAGAACTTGATCCAACGGATTGGTCGTTACCTGATCCAATACCAGTCTCGATTGAGCGTTTTAACTGCAATAAACTTTTAGCCTGTGAAGCCGCAAAAAGAGATCCGCCAGGAGCGACATCGACCATCTCGGCTTGTCTTGATACTGCAAACAAATCACGGAAAGTTTGTATCCGATTTCCGAGCCTTTCACGAGTATCTATTAAGTTTGCAAAAGTGCTTCCACCAGCAGAGAGTGTCAAATCAACGCCATCGATAGTTCCACCGATTTCGGGATTTGCAAGCGAGTCCACGAGCCACTCATTTAAAGTTGCCTTTGGAGCGGCGGATTGGGAAAGAGTAGAATACAGAGGTGTTTCTGTCGGTTCTACAGTCTTTAAAACATTTTCGAGGTTGGTTTGAGCGCCTTTATTGGCGGTTACATTATAGGAAGTTGCGAGAGCCATTTTCTTGAGTCCTTATTTTGAAGTTTTATAAATTTTATTCCGCTAGAAATGCGGCTAGATCATTTGCCGAGAGGATTTTACGCTCCAAAATCTTTTGTTTATTTGCAGTCTTTCGAGTGGCTGAAGTTTGAATCGGTGGGCTTGAATCACCCATCGTTGGGGGAGGTGCTTTGGCTACCTTCTTGGCTTTCGGCTTGGCCGTCTTGGCCGCCTGATCCGCTTTAATCGCTTCCACCCCTCTTACGAGTGTGGCGGCAATAAAATCGCCATTCGGTAGGGAGTTCAGAACATTTGAATATTGACTCTTTAACTGGTTAAAAACGCCACGGCGTTCTTCAGCTTGGTCGGTATCCACTTTGTCCGAAATCCACGGATGAGCATTAATCGTATCCTGTTGCCATTGTGCGGCTGACTGAAGATATTGTGCCCTTTCGGGGATCTTCTCGGTCAGGTATTCGTCTGCCTGTGTAAGAATGTTCCGGATATCATCATCCGAATACTCTCTCCCATCGACTTCCACAAAATCCTTGCCAATGTGATGCAGTGCAAATTTTTTGGCGGCAAGTGCTTCCTTTCGTAAAGTTTCCAATGATTGAAAATCTTGGACTTCTTCCAAGGCTGGCTGACTGGGTTCCGATTGCTTCTGCGGATTGGATTTTAAGGCTTCAATCTGAGCTTGTAATGCTTCGGCTGTTTCTTCGGCGGTTTTTGCTCGAGCAGTCAGTTTATTGACTTGTTTAAGCAGTTTGCCAACAGCTTTGGGCGGTTCAGCTTCGTCCTCTGTTTCCTCTTCCTCTTCAGCTATCTCCTCCGTTTCCTCCTCTGATTCCTCAGACTCGGTTGACTGTAAAAGAACATCTTTATCCTGGTCGGTATCTGCGTCTGCGGTTGTGGTCTCGGGACCCGGCTCCACTTCAGATTCCTGTTTCGCTTCACTCTCCTCTACTTTGTCGACAAACGATGCTGTCAACTCCTCAAGGGTTGTAATGCTTTGCGTTGGTTGTATTTCTGCTTCCGTTGTCGTACCCGAAGCCTCGGTTAATTCTGTATCTGCCATGTTTCTGCGTTTAAAGTTCGCACTCTTGCGTTAATCTGCACATCGTATGATGCACCGATTAATATTTTACATGGGGGTCGGGAATAATTTTCAGGAAGTTTTAAATATTTCCCAATTTTCTTTAAACTTCTCGTGTTTAGCTTTTGAGTCCTTTACATGGGGATAGACGGCGATTGTTACAGCCCCATCTATGGCCATGCAAGGAATCAAATACCAAATCCGAATGTCATCGCAGTAGACTGCCACCACATCGACCTTTGTGCAGTCAAGGGGCTTCTTTACGGCACGGCCAGTGGTACACGAAAACTTGTACCGCCGAATAGCTCGAGTCTTATCGCTTAGTTTAGCTTTTTCAGTCCCCTTTACTTGAACATTAAACTTTTTACCGGCCGCATTTACCACAATGCAGTCCTGTGGTAAGTGATCCCCGAGCGGGGTGAATACTTCCAGGCCGTGCCTTAAAGCCTGAGTGAAAAATTCTTGTTCGTAGATATACCCAAGTCGCTTAGTCATCGAGTTGGATGTCGGATTCAAAATCTACAACATCCTCATCCAGCCATTCCTCGACATCGGCTACTGCGATTTTAGCGATTTCCATATCTTCAATATCGCTTTCATCGATCCAACGCTTTAACAGGGCGCGATGTTCGTTTTTAAATTGCTGATGGGGTGTCAGGCTCGGCATTTTCTAAACTTTCTATTATGCGAGTAAGTCCAGCTATCTCGCCACTTAGACGGGCGAGTTTTTGCGGGTTATCGACATGGGTATAATCCTGAAAATCGACCAGGCACATATCTCTCTGCTCTTTAATAAAATCTTTTATGACTAACCATTCAGTCTGTTCACCTAGTCCGGCGATTGCATCTGCTAATGTCATTTTTTCTTTTTCTTTCTTACGATTGTTTTTACATTTGTAGGTTTACCGCCAACTCCCTGAGCCTTGGATCTCTTTCGGCGAATCGCTGATGTTTTTTGTGCTTTGGTCATTGTAGCCGCCTTGGCTTTGGGTACGCATTTGGGGTAACCTTTTCTCTTAGTACTCGCTTTCTTTCGGCCACAGCTTGGATGTCCACCGCCCTTTTTCTTCCGGCCAATGTCCACCCATTCCTCATTAAACCAATCCTTTAGACTCATTTATATTTACCGCCTCTTTTCTTGTAAGTCTTAACTAACCAGGCATTCGCATAGGCTGATGGGTATACATCAAACTTCCTTTTAGCTTCCGACTTTACCCGAGAGTAAAGAGTAGAATTTGTCGGTGTGGGTCTTTTCTTTTTTGCTACCATTTTTTACAACTCCAGTATCCGGCAGTAAGTTTTGATTTCTTTTGATCGCACTTATGCCTAGCTCGAAAAGATTTACGAGCATCAGGATTAGATTTACGGATTTTCATGTTTGCATCCCCGTAACGAATTGTCCTTGTCTTGCCATTTTCCGATGCAAGTACGACAAATTTCTTTTTCCCATATCCTGGCTCACCCTTTCGGATTCTTCTAGGGGAATTTACCTTGGTAGGCTTACTCACTTTTTCTTCTTGAGCATTTTTTTCTTTCTACCCATTGCTTTAGCTTTTTTAGAAGGTCTTCCAACCTTCGATCCGTATGTTCCTTTTCCGTATGGCATAATATTTCCTTTTGTTTAAGCGGCCACTGATGTACCTGGTACATTGCCAGGAGCAGTACCTAGCTGGCCAATTATTGCGTTCTTTTGTTGCATTTGCATCATCTCCAATTGACCCGCATATGTCTGAAGTCTTTTTGCGAAGTTCTCGTCCTCTTGCATTCTCTGCTGAACATCGGTTGCCGGTACTTCGGGTGTCCCTCTGAGGTACTCCTGTAACTTCTGTAAGCGGAGTTGAGAATTTACTCCCTGTTGAGGAACATTAACAACCTGACCCGATGCAATCTTTGCAATGTCGGCTGAAGTTTCCTGAATCTCTTTATCCGTTGCCTCTTCAACTGGGGCGATCAGTTGGCCGGCAAGATTAGGATCGATAGCCTCAAGGACTTTTCGGAGATATACATCATATCTGCCAACCCCTTGGCGATCATACTGAGCCATTAATTTACCCACTGTATCTAATTTCTGAAGAACCTTCTCCTCGTCCTGGTTCATCGAGTTCCAAGTGATATTAAAATCATAAACCTCGGCAGTTTCATCGAGCATGAGCATTGCACCCTGTTCATTATTGGTGACTCTGAACCAAATTTGCGGACCGCCATATGTTCGGTCCAAGCACCATACCCGATTTAAAATCTGTTTGAATCCATTTAACCACTGGTTAACCAAGTGCTGGCGAATACTGTTTGCTTCAACTGCATCCTCGGCGGAGGTTGCTCTGCCGGTGATCTTGTTGGCGAGTTGGCGGATTTGCATCTCCACTTCCATCGATGCTTGAGAATACCTCGGTATCTCCATAAAACCAACTTCCCCCCTTCGGCGGACTGCCAAAGTTGCACCTGGTCCTAATCTTTCAGGCTTTCTCCCCGCCAAATGCTCAACTGGCGGTAAAGTACTCATAGATGCCCTATCACGCCTCGCATCCATCTCGGTTTTGGCCGCAATCTGATAACTCTTTAAAAGCTCAGGGTAACCCCTTGAATCGAGTAGACGGTGATTTAAGTTCTCTCTTGTAATACAAACGAATGGATAACGACCTTCATCATATTCCATCGGACTATGAAAACCATGACCCTCAACCTCATCAGCCCAGCAAGTAATCGTGCAGATAGGCACATCGTCTTCATCCAGTTCCTTACGATATGTCGTAATTACCCGAACCATGCCCTCGTAATCCTGTTGGCCGTAAAAGTTACCGGTGTCATAAGACATAAGATCCGTGGAATAACTCTCCTCAGAATAAAATCCTTTCGAGTTCTCAATCAGTTCCTCGATCCACTTCTTATCCCATCCCTCATTCACTTTCTGCATGAGTGCTTCGGGGCTGTAGTAATGAATGCAATGAATGCTCCGAGCAGATTCCAAATCAATCACATTTGAATCGATGATTATTTCCCTACCCAACTCATATGCCTTAATTGCCGGTCTGTTTACTACCGCCTTCTCAGTCGGGACTTTTGAAACTCCTTTATTGCGAAGCTCATTTATCATCTTCCTGACTCTCCGCTTCTTCAGATTAGGGAATAACGGGAATAGCATCTCCTCGACTCCCTCTTTCATCTCAGGGTCCTGAATTGCCATAGCCAGCTCGGGACTCATCTGTGCAATCTCCTCCAGGCTGATATCCTTAAATACTCGAGTGGTTTCCCTTTTCCAATAAGTGCCGAAAAAAGTGATTCCGTTTTGCAGTAAATAGTTTGCTCCAATGGCGGCTTCCCGAGGAAGTTCCGTCATTGAGTTCATCCGCCACTTCAAAAACTCGCTTACCATCTTTGCACTGCCAATGTCGGAACTTTCGACGGGAGCGGCTACGAGGTTGGCCTGTGACAGCGACTGAGAAAGAAGGGCTACATCCCCATCGATTAATGGGTTAACCAAGTTTGGCTCGAGGTCACTTGCCCCGTCCCAAGGGAAGGCCTCCGGTCCATTCTTCTTGCCGGACTCGTCCTTACCAGCCCATTCATTGAACCGACACTCTCTGGCCTCTTCAGCCTTATCCATCCAAAACGACAGATTTGCTTTTGCATCATTAAATTCATGCTTGATCGCATCTACATCAGGGCCTTTTTCGTCAAACTCCTGTACTTCTAAACCACTTCCTTCACTCATTGATTTCCCATTGTAACATTATTTTTTTTAATTTTTTCAGTGCCTCTTTTTCCACCCTGTGAACCGCAACTATAGGCACTCCGATAAATTCGCTAATTTCCTTGAGCGTGTACGCTTTCGGGTCCCTTCCCGAATCCATTGCCGCCAAGCCCTCTTCGACCACCATCTCTCTGAGCATGGCATCGATCCTCGTTTCCGTCTGCTCATACGATTCGATACAGATCATCCTCGACCTTTTTAACTAAAACCTGACTCTTCGGTGGGCGGTTGTCCTGTGGCCGCTTAACGCATCGAGCGATGCCCTCCTGATCATCAAAATATATCAGCATTAAACGAGGATTGGGGACCAGTTTAAGCACCCTCGCCATAACTGTCTCCGATTTAGCCGGTAAGTCATCATCCTTGGCGGACTCCTTCCAAAATCCAATGCAAGTCCCCTTCGGGATGCCCGTCTGCTTACTGATCTTCGCCCAGCTTACCCCGCTCTTTCTAAGCTCAACCACTTCCTCACGCTGTTCCTCGCTCCATTTTCTAGTTGTTGCCATCAATACGATCCTCCACCCGTTGAAATTAATTCCTCCTGATCAAAATACTCGAAATTGCCCACCGCAAAGTACCTGGCCAAATCAACGAAGTCCTTACTCGGATTCTTCAAATCTCCAGGCTGATATGCTTGCATACAACTTATGAGATTTTGGCACTCATCGCTGAACATCAATTTAGGCTTATTATCCAAATCCATCTCTCTTTCCCTGTCCCATGCGAGTAAATTGTTTATTGCCTGAAGACCCGTCTCGATGTCGAGTGCTTCGGCGGGCTGAACAATAATATCTTCATCCGATAAATCATCTATTATGTTAGAACTACCCTCCGCTTTCTGATAGCTCGCCGCCCCTAACCTCGGGTCGATTATGCGGATGACCTCACTATCCCCGCATATCTTCTCCATCCGTCTTATTTCCTCGGCATAATCCTTGAGGCCGTACCCGTTCGGTTGGGCAGCCTCGCCGGCGGATAATTTGTCCTTAGTCAGATCAATCCATCCTCCCCAGGTGTCGAAGTCAGGAAATTCCTTTACCGCCCATGCGACTCCATGTGGATCGATTGCAAATAATACCATTGTCCAGGGCTTTGCTCCCGCCGGATCAATCGATAATACCCAATTGGCATCCGAAAAATCAGGCAGTTTGTCCGAGGTAACGAAGTTTTTATCCGTCAGATTGGGAAAGATTGCCCTAGACTGCCTCACAGGCACTCCATATGCCCGACATAGAATTGTTTCCCGCTTCTCTCCCTCCAACTGGTTCTTCATTGCCGCCCAACCGCCAAAGGGATTCGCCGCTGTATGGAAATAAACCACTGAAGACGCTTTGCGGATGGGTTGCTGAACGAGGGGGACTTCCTCCCCGTCCAATAGGTCCGCCTTCGTTGATTCTATGGTGCGGGCACCCGTGAGCATGGACTTTACGACAGAGTTCCATCCGTCAACGGCGGTGAAGCTGATAATTCCTTTGGAATTGCGGGTTACGGTCCGAAATCGAAGGGTATTTACCCATGACATCGGCACAAGCTCATCTGCCCAATAGCCGATATTATGGGTTCCGTTGACTGGATCTTGCGGTGAGCCGATTTCTCCCCCTTCGATTGTACTGATGTCTTGGGACCAGTTACGGAAAATACACTGACTTTCATTGGGCAGAGTGAACTTAGATGCGGTAAATCCATTTTTTAACGAAAAAACGAGATATCCGACCTTACCTCTGCCTAACCCTTTTAACTCTTTTGGAAGAGCATCGAAGATTAATTTCTGCTGAAATTGAATGCTGTTAGCTGATGTCTCTGTAAGACACCATATAATCGTACCAGGGTTTTCAACGAGGGATTGAACTACCCTTCGAGCGCAAAAATGACTCTTGGAACTCCGGTTGCCTCCCATAATCAATATTTCTGAGTGCGTCCTTAACTGCTCATCCGCCCTCTTCCATATATCCAGTTCAAAGCCGTGCCGATAAGGATCATCCTTCTCATCCTTAATCGCCTGTTCCCTTTTCTCCCAATATGCGAGGATTGCTTCGGGGGTCATGGACAGCATCTCCGATTTTGTCAGAGGCGGTAAGGCGGGGTGCGGTGTCCAGGTGAGCGGCATAGTCCCATTTTAACAGATGGATTGGCGAGTGGTACACTTGGCGGGGCAATTTGTGGAAATTTTTTCATGGGCTACAATCGGTCTCGGTGACCGGCGGGCCGCCAAATCCGACCCCCCTCCCCCCCTGTCTGTGACATAAATCGCATAAAAATATTGATATGTTATATTTTTACATTGTTTTTTATATAATTTTTACCGCACAATAATGATTATGTCTAATTCTCCTTGACTGAATGCTTATTTAGTTTAAATGTTTAAATGCTTGCACCGATAAATATTCAAATAGTGAAAAGTTATTCGTGCATTAGTTTTTATGCCTACCGAAAAAAAGAGAATAACGATTGAAGCTGATAACCTTCCGGCTAACCTGACAGTCGAGGAGACTTGTCCCTCGGTCTACACCGCTCAAGGTTTATTCGATAAGAGACCAGGAGACTATGCCAAGCTGGTTCAAATGCTAACAGATGGAATACCAGTCAGTCGGATCAAGAAGGAACTGAAGGTATCCCACAACACTATCGCTGTGGTTCGGTCTCGAGAGAAAGAGGTGATCGAAGCATCGAAGAAAGTAATGAGAGGATTGATCGGCCATGCTTCACAGCTTGCAGTCGAGAAGATGATCGAGAAGCTGGACAATGATGAGATACCAAACGGAGTCCTACCAATCGCCACAGGCATCCTAATCGACAAGCATCGCCAGTATGAAGGTGAACCTACTCAGACTATAGAGGTAAAGAAATCTTTATCCCTCGATGAGATCCGAGCCGAGCTGGCTAATCTGAAAGATGAAAAAGTGGTTGAAGCTGAGATTACTGATGTGGAATCGTAATTTTTTTCGTTTCTTAACTCGTTAATTATTAGCCACTTACAATATTATTGAAAATAAATGTAAAATATATCTTGCTTTTATGTATAGATAAGCTAGATTTAAAAGCATGAACAGA
>Ga0129351_1000039_pt1 | contig 37809 bp, 37 predicted proteins | sample CPBDNA_8_FD_94423 | JGI IMG/M metagenome (GOLD analysis project Ga0129351, IMG submission 94423) | Freshwater to marine salinity gradient microbial communities from Chesapeake Bay, USA - CPBay_Sum_27_0.2_DNA | ecosystem: Environmental > Aquatic > Marine > Coastal | place: USA: Chesapeake Bay... | reverse complement strand
CTTTACTACAGATTCAACAAAATTATTTTTTATACTCCTATCAACTGGAATTCCACCTATTGATTTAAAGAAAAAAGAAGTAAAAGAGTTAAATAATTCTTTCTTTCCAATAAACTTTATTCTTAAACCTAAATATGACCTAATTAATATTGCTATTACCAAATCAAATGATTTTGAATGAGGAACTACTGCAATAATATATTTTTTATCATCAGGTAGTGAACCATTAATTTTCCAACCTAAAATTTTTGTTAGAATTAATTTAGAAAAAAATTTAAGCATTTTTAGAAAGATATTTTTCTGCCTCTATGAAATCTTTTTCAGTATCTATTGATATTCCATGAAAGTCAATTTTAATCATTTTGATAGGAATCAAATTATCTATTGCTCTATTACCCTCAAGATTTTGAGAAATTTCATTTTTGGATCTATTTAGTCTTGAAAAGTTAATTAAAGTTTTTTTTCTGAATGCATAAACCCCTATATGTCTGTTAAAACTTTTTATATCTTTTTTTCCATGAGAAATTGGTGATCTTGAAAAGAAAATTGCATTATTATTTTTATCTACAGTCACTTTGACATTATTTGGATTATTAATTTCATCAAATGAATTAAAACTAGTCATTAATGAAGACATTTTTACACTATTATCCTCAAAAGATGAAATTAAATTATCTATGGCGTCAATATTTATGAATGGCTCATCACCTTGTAAATTAACTACAATATCATGATCAATTTCTTTAGCTGCTTCAGCAATTCTATCTGTACCTGATTGATGAATCTGTTTTGATTTAAATGTTAATCCATCTTTAGATTTAATTAGGTCAATTATCTCATCGTTTCCACTTACTACATAAACCTGATCAAATAGTTTACTATTCAAAGCAGATAAGTATGTCCTAACTATAACTGGAACTCCATCAAGTTTTTTTATTAATTTATTTGGAAACCTTTCAGACTCAAGCCTTGCAGGAATTAATGCAATAGTTTTCATTTAAAATATTTTTCTAATATAATTCATTTATATATTGTTTTACGAAAAAAAAAAAATTGTAGATTTGTTAAAATCAAAAATTACTAACATGAACAAAAAACGTGGTTTAGAATTATTTCTTTGGGCATTATCTATTTTTTTTGCAGCTCAAATATACAGCTCAATTAATGGCCCTATAAAATTTAATAAAGTTAAAAATGAGAGGTATTCAATAGTCATAGACAGGCTTAAGGATATAAAAACCGCTCAGATTGCTTATAAAGACGTAAATGGTTTCTATTCAGGTAATTTTGATAGTCTTGTAAGTTTTATTGATAATGGTATATTTACATTAATAGAGAAGAGAGACTCCTCTTATCTTGAATATGATAGAACATATAGAATCGATATGCTTAAAGAAGTTACAGTTATTGACACTTTAGGCTTTGTTTCTGTTAAAGATTCATTATTTGGTAAAGATGAAAGATATAAGATGATGGCAAACGTTCCAATTGAAGGATCAGATGCTAAGTTTTCAATCCAGGCTGATATAATTGATAAAAACGGTTATCAAGTTCCTGTTTTTGAGGTAAAAGTCAAAAAAAATATTATCCTCTATGATCAAAATAAAGATTTACTTGAGCAAGAGAATAAAGTTATTTCAGTTGATGGTGTAAATGGAAGTGAAATAATTCTTGGATCAATGACTGAGGTTAGTACAAACGGAAACTGGCCATCTATTTTTGATGCAAAAAAAGATCAATAATATTCATAAATTAACTATTTATCAATATAAATCAGGTATTATATTTAGTTCACCTGATCAAACCTTTTCCATAGGTTTTAATAGTAAAAATCTTGAATCTGACTTTCTAAACTCTATTTCTAATTTTAATATTAATAAAATTGAGTTGATATTTTTTTCAAGTATACCCTCTATTGTTCCTTCAAAATTATTTGATGAAAAGCTAAGAAGTAAGTATCTAGAGACTAACACCTCAATTAAGGAGAATATTATGCATGAATTATCTATAGATAATAAAATTGCCATTGTTTATTCATATGATAAGCAATTCATCAACATATTAAATAAGAAAAATATTAAATATTCAATAAGTAATTATTTTACAGTTCTTTATAATTACCTTTTTGAAAAAGATAAAATTTCTGACGGAATATCTCTGTATATTAATTTGAATGAAGACTCTTTTGATTTATTAATATTCATTTCAAAAGAATTTATCTACTATAACTCTTTTGATATTAAAAGCAAAAATGAATTTTTATATTATCTATTATTTGTGATCAAAAATTATGAAATTTCAAATAAAAAAGATAAAGTTATATTTCTAGGTAGGTATGACAAATATTTAGAATACTATGAAATTGCTAATAAATATTCTATAATAGAATTTATTCATGATGATAGCAAAAAACAATACAATTCAAAATCACCTTTCTTTTCTTATTTAAATGAGGATAATATCAGGAAATAAAAAAAGCATAGTTATTAATGCTCCAAAAAATCTTCCTGTTAGACCAACCACAGATAAAGTAAAAGAGTCTCTATTTAATATTATCCAAAATAAATTTGAATTAAATGATTGCAGAGTTCTTGATGTTTTTTCTGGAACTGGTAATGTTTCCTATGAATTTGGTTCTAGAGGATGCAGCGATATATTATGTATTGATAATAATTTTAATTGTATTAGATTCATAAATAAAACTGCAAAAAAATTAGGAATTAAAATTAGGACAAAAAAAATTGATTATTTATCATTCTTAAAAAGAAATAATCAAAAATTTAATATAATTTTCGCTGACCCACCATATAGTTTTTTATTGAAGGATTACCTTGAGATTATTGATATAGTTAGAAAAAATGAGATATTAGAAGAAGAAGGTGAACTAATAATTGAGCATCGTTCAAATATTTCATTTATTGATAAGGTTAAAGAAGTGGATGAGAGAAATTACGGATCTAGCTCCATATCATTTTTTAAAAAAGCAAGCCTGTAAGCCGGATTCTGTCGAGTCTTATCATTTATCTAGGTAAAATATTACTATTATACTCATACCGCCTACCCTTCTACTTAAAACGAGCAATTTTAAAGTGTAGATATACTTGGCGTTTCACCACACAGAGTTTACATGATTCCACTACAGCATTACCTGTACTTACTTTCTGTTGCACTATTCCTATCTATAAATAGATGACGGGAGTTACCCGCTGTGTTGCTCTATGGTGTCCGGACTTTCCTCTGAATAATCAGCGATAAGACGGCTTGCATTACAAATATAACATATGTAAATAATTTTGATAAAAAAAGAATATGAATTAGTTATTAATTTTTTTCAATTTCTATATTTGTTATTAATGAAAAACTCATCAATATCATCTGCTTCAGAGTATAGACCGAAGGATTTTAATGAAATGATCGGACAAGATGCAATTGTAAAAACACTTTCAAATGCAATTAATTCTCAGAAAATACCTCAAGCTCTTTTGTTTTGTGGTCCTAGAGGTGTAGGTAAAACATCCTGTGCCAGAATTTTGGCAAAGAAGATAAATAATTTAGATGAAAATTTTGAATATAATATATTTGAACTTGACGCTGCATCAAATAATTCTGTTGAAGATATAAGGAATATTACCGAACAGATTAGAATACCTCCTCAATACGGAAAATTTAAAGTATATATTATTGATGAAGTTCATATGTTATCTAATGCTGCTTTTAATGCATTTCTAAAATCATTGGAAGAACCTCCCCCTCATGTTGTTTTTATACTAGCAACTACTGAGAAGAACAAAATTATTCCGACAATACTTTCTAGGTGCCAAATCTATGATTTTAAGAAAGTTAATAATAATTCTATTAAAGTGCTCTTATCAAAAATATGTAGAGAAAAAAAGATAAAGTTTGATGATAGTTCATTAGAGATAATAGCTGAAAAATCTGATGGTTCAATTAGAGACTCATTATCTATGTTTGACAGACTTGTGAGTTTTACTAATTCAAATTTAAGTATTGATGAGGTTACCTCTAATCTTAATATACTAGATTATGAGTCTTATTTTGAATTTACATCATTAATTTTTAAAAAGGATATACCTGGAATTTTATCTATGTACGATAAGATTTATAATCGTGGAATAGATGATGTTAATTTTCTTAATGGTATCTCTAAACATTTTAGAGAAATATTAATCAATAAATTAGTAAAATCAGATTTAAAGGATGAATTTAAAATCAAATATCAAAAACAAGGTGATAATTTTAGCGATGAAGATCTAATACTAATGATTGATATAGTAAACGACTGTCTTATTGATTACCAAAAGGTAAATGACAAAAGAATCCACACTGAAATTTGTTTATTAAAGTTGACATCACTCGATAATATTAAAAAAAAAAACTCTTTAATTAAAACTTCTGAATTTTCAAATGAAATCATTATAGAAAAGGAGGTAGATCAAGTTTTTCTTACAGATAAAGAAGAAAGTAAACTCTTCATTTCAAGTAATGACGAAGTCTCTTTATTATCGTTAGCTAGTTTAAATTTTAAAAAGGTTGAGAGTACTGAAGAAGAAGATCAGATTGAATTACCTAATGACGATTATACAGAGAGTGATGTTAGAATTGCTTGGAAAAAATTCTGTGATAATGAAAAGTTAAGTGGAAACAACAATATGTTTTCACTTCTTAATATGAATGATCCAATTATCGAAAATAATTCAATTATAATTTCAACAATTAATAAGATGAATCAAAAAGAAGTTAACGGTTATAAGAGCAAAATACAGGCTTTTATATCTAAAGAGCTTAACAATTACAGTATTGATGTTGATGTATCATTGAGTGAGGTTGAACAGAAAAAAATATATATTGATAGTAAGGATAAATTAAATGCCTTGGTAAAAGAGAATGATAATATTTCTTTTCTTATCAATGAATTTAAACTAAGAGTTTAGCTTACTTAATTTATTGAGTTATGAATCTCCCAGATCATACCATCCACTAGGCCTGCTTTGGGAACAAAAAGTTTATTGGTATTTGCCCATTCCATAGTAGAAATAAAAATTTTAAGTGCAGGAATTATTACGTCAGCTCTATCGGGGTTAAGATCGTATTTAATCATTCTTTCAGTTATATCTTTTTCCAATAAATTATTATACAAGTATTTAATAGATAGATAAGAGATAGGTTTATCCGGTTTGGTTCGAGTCATATCCTGAATTTTATTAATATTTCCACCCGTAGCTAGAACTTTAAGTTCTATGTCATCTTCAATATGTTTGGAAATCCATTTTTTTATTTCATCAAATATTGATTCGTCAACAAAGTTATTTATTAATCTTACTGTTCCAATATTAAAAGATTTAGACTTCTTATTATAACCTCTTCTAATAATTGAATACTCCGTACTCCCACCCCCTACATCTACATATAGATATGTTTTATCAAAATCTAACTTTTTAATTGGATTTCCTTTTGCAATCAATTTAGCCTCTTTAATTCCATTAATTAGTTTTATCTTCATCCCAGTTGAATCATAAATTTGATTAATTATATCACTAGAGTTTATAGAGTCTCTAAGTGCTGAAGTAGCATATATTTGGTATTTTTCAACTCCATGAACTTTCATAATAAATTTAAATGATTGTAGTGCATTAGATAGAGTATTTATCTTATCATCAGATATAATTCCAGTTTTAAAAGAATCTTCTCCTAATCTCAGAGGCAACCTAACATACTGATTTTTTTGAAAAAAAAATTCATTCTCATTCTTCAGGATATAACAAATCAACATCCTAACTGCATTTGAACCAATATCAATAGCTGCAATCTTTCTCAATTATTTAAAATTTTTTTGAAATATGTATAAGTATACCATTGAGACCTAATATTTGATTTAGAGTTTCTAAAAAAACTATTTTGTATATCATTATTTATCAATCTTGTTTTAACATTATCATTAGAACTAATTTCAAGAGTGTCAAGTATTTGTTTCTTTAAATTATCTTGATAGATGGGACAAGCTACCTCAACTCTTTTTTCAATATTTCTTGTCATTAAATCTGCTGATGATATATAAACTTTCTTATCTCCACCATTTTCAAATACATAAACTCTTGAATGTTCAAGATACCTGTCAACAACACTTTTAATTTCAATATTATCACTAAATCCTAATTTGTTAGGAATAAGACAACATATTCCTCTAATTAGCAACTTAATTTTAACACCATGTTGACTAGCCTCATATAATTTATCAATAAATTTATAACTCGTAAAACTATTTAGTTTAAAGACTATTTTTGATTGTATTCCTTTTTTTGCATTAGCTATTTCATTATCTATTAGTTCAAATAATTTATTTGAAGTATGATGAGGAGAAACAATTAAGTGCTTGTAATCATGAATTTTATAGTTTACCTGAAGAAAATCAAATACTTTACTAACCTCTCTTAGTATATCTTGATTTGATGTGAATAAAGTAAAATCAGAGTATAATTTAGATGTAGTCTCGTTGAAATTACCAGTACTTACAAAGCCATACAATCTTTTTTTATTTTTTTCAAGTCTTTCGATCAAACAGATCTTGGAATGAACCTTTAAACCCTTTACACCAAAAATCAAATCTACACCTGCAGCTTTTAATTGTTGAGACACTTTAATATTATTTTCTTCATCAAACCTTGCCTGTAACTCAATTTGAACTAGAATTTTTTTTCCATTTTTAGCTGCATTTATTAATGAGCTAATGACATTAGATTGGCTAGATAACCTATAAAGAGTTATTTTAATTGATTTTACACTAGGGTCAATAGCTGATTGTCTTAATAAAGAAACTAAATACGAAAATGAATGATAAGGAGTATACATTAAATAGTCTTTATTAGAGATTTGATCAAGTAAATTAGATTCAATTTCAAAGTCTCTAATATTAAGTGGTTTCTTTTTTGGATATAAAAGGTCTGATCTATTTAATTCTGGAAAATTCATATAATCACTTCTATGATGATATTTACCTCCTGGAATTAAACTATCATATGATGAAATGTTTATTTTTTCTAATAAATAGTCAAGGGAAGATTTAGGAATACTCTTATCATATACAAGTCTAACTGGGTTTGATATTTTTCTTTTATTCACATAATCCTGAATTTTTTTAATATAGCTTTTGGATAGGTCTATATCGTCAATGTCTAATTCTGCGCCTCTTGTAATCTTTAGCATGTGAGCTTCAATTTTAGAATAATTAAAAAAACTAAATATTATATGAAGATGATATCTAATTATATCATCAATGAACATTATATATTGCTTATTACCATTCTTAGGAAGCACAACAAATCTTCCTATATGTTTAGGTAACTCAATAAGAGCATATATAATAGACTTATCTTTTAATTTGAGTTTTACTATTAGGAAAGCCTTATTATCATTAAAAACATGTTTTTTATTATTTGATAAAATTATGGTTAATAGTGATGGACTAATCTCTCTAATGAAATAATCTTTTAAAAATTCTTTTTGGTTTTCTAAAACTTCATTTTCATTTATAAAAAATATATTTTCGTCTTTTAATGCTTCTTCAATTGAGTTCAAAATATTTGAACTTTCATTTTGAAGCTTAATTACTTTTTTTGTTATGTCATTTAAAAGTTTTTTTGCAAGAATATTATCCTTATTTCCTTTTTTAGATGCTTTTTCATCTGCAATCCTTTTTACAGTTGCATATCTTACCTGAAAGAATTCATCAAGATTATTAGAAAAAATTCCAATAAACTTAAGTCTTTCTAATAAAGGTACGTCTTTGTTAGATGCTTCTTGTAGGACTCTAGCATTAAAATCTAACCAACTTAATTCTCTATTAATATATTTAAAACTCACTGTTTATGTTATTCAAGTGATAAATTGGTTTTAAATTAATTATTTCAGACCATGAATCTGAATCAAATTTTAAACAAAACCATCTTGCAGTTGGTAAATTTAAAATTTTATTTTCAGTAAAATAATTTAAAATTTCTGTATAAGCAGGATTATGTCCAACTAAAACTATATTTGAATACTTGTTATCTATTTGTTTTATAAAGTCAAATACATCAAGCATATTAAAAGTATAAAGCTCATCACATATACTAATTTTTTTTAAGTCTATTTTTATAGAACTAGCTAAAATTATACATGTGTGAATAGCTCTATTTGCTGGACTAGAAAAAAAAATTTCAACTGGACTAAAAGTATCAATTGATAAATTTGAAATTTTCTTAATCTTACTAATACCTAATTCATTCAAAGGCCTATTTATATCAGAAACATTAAGGTCCCATGACGATTTAGAGTGCCTTAAAAAAGTTATAGTTTTCATTCAAGGAGACAATAGTTTATAATCCCAATTATTTTCTATAAAATTACATAACACTCTATTATGAAGCCTATTCTTCCTACCTTGCCAAAACTCAATTTGATTTATAAATATTTCAATTCCACCCCAGTTATAAGGTCTTTTAAGTTTAGTGTTTTTATTTTGATCAATAAAAGAATTGTACATTTCTAAAAGAGATTCATAACTATCAATGTCTTCACTTTGATTAGATATTATAGCAGCAGCTTGACTTTCAAATGGTCTTGAATTGAAATAGTTTTCAGATTCATTGATAGAAGTCTTTTCAGCATGCCCCCTAATTATAACCTGTCTCTCAAGTGGAGCCCAATAAAAAGAGGCACAAATATTTTTATTTTTCTCCAGGGACTTACCCTTTTTACTATTATAATTTGTAAAAAAAACAATACTTCTATCTTTAATTTGCTTCAGTAAAACAACTCTTGAAGAAGGAAAATTATTTTCATCAATAGTTGAAATTGTCATAGCATTTGGCTCAATAATTTGATCAGATTTTTCAGCTTCTTTAAACCATTTTACAAAAAAATCAATAGGATTTTTTCCAATGTCGCTTATATTCAATTTATCTTTATTGTAAGATTTTCTGTAATTAAATAGTTCCATTATTCATTAATTGAGAAATTTAATTTAGAAGCCAGTAAATACATTATTGCCATTCTAATAGCAACACCATTTTCTACTTGTTCTAAAATAATAGAATTATTTGATTCTACAATATCAGAGGTAATTTCAACACCTCTATTTATAGGCCCAGGATGAAGTATTAAAATATCTTTTTTGATAGAGCTAATTTTTTTTACATCTAATCCAAAAAGCATAGAGTATTCTCTATTATTAGGAAAATATGACTTTATCATTCTTTCTCTTTGAACTCTGAGGACATTAACAGCATCACACCATCTTAATGCTTTATATATATCTGGCTCTACTGATGCATTTAATTTTTCAATATCTTTTGGGACGAGACTAAAAGGACAAGAGATCTTTATATTAGCTCCTAATAGATTTAACAAATACAGGTTTGAAAGAGCTACTCTTGAGTGAAGTATATCTCCAACAATTAAAATATTTTTTCCTTTTAGACTTCCAAATTTTTCAAATAATGAAAATGAATCTAGTAATGCTTGCGTAGGGTGTTCATGAGTCCCATCTCCAGCATTTATAATGCAGGATTCAGTATGTTTTGAAAGAAGTATAGATGATCCTGGATTAGGATGTCTTAAAACAATCATATCAACTTTCATAGCTAAAATATTATTAACCGTATCAATTAAAGACTCTCCTTTATTAACAGATGAAGAAGAGCTTGAAAAATTAATCACATCAGCTCCAAGCCTTTTTTGAGCTAACTCAAAAGAAATTTTAGTTCTCGTGCTATTTTCAAAAAAAAGATTTGCAATAGTAATATCCCGAAGTGTTGGAACTTTTTTAATCGGTCTGTTTATTACCTCCTTAAAATTAAGTGCTGTATCAAAAATAAGATCAACATCGGTCTTTTTTAAATATTTAACACCATGAAGATGGTCTACACTTAATTCTCTCATCTAACTTTCTATAAAAACTTTGTTATTAATAGGCTTATCATCCCATACTACTTTTACTTTATCCCCTTTAAAAGTATCAATCTTTGTTCCATAATAGTTTGCCTCTATTGGTATTTCTCTCTTAAACCTTCTATCAATAAGTACAAGGAGCTCAATTGACTTTGGCCTCCCATAAGAATCAATTGCAGACATAGCTGCCTTAATGCTTCTTCCAGTGAAAAGGACATCGTCTATAAAAACAATTCTCTTATTCTCTACAGTGAAATTAATTTTAGTCGAATTTGCTGAAAGAGTTTTCTCTGATCTTCTAAAATCATCTCTAAAAAAAGTAAAATCTAGTATACCACTTTTAATTTTAATATTAGGATGATGAGCTTTAAATACCTTTAAAATTTCATTAAATAAATAAATCCCTCTTGGTTGAAGACCTATTAGAACAGTATCTTGAAAATCTTTATGATTCTCAATTAGCTCATATACCAATCTTGATAAAATAAGATTGATTTTTTTTGAATCTAAAAGGATTTTTTTTGGCATGATGATCTATTAGTACAAAAATATAAATTATACATTAAGTCTAGGTTAAAAAAAAATCCTCAAGAGTGAGGATTTTTTTTAATTATTCTTCTTCAGAATCAATTTCATCTAAAATATTGTCATCTGGTTCGTCTAAAGATGAATCTTTGTGAGTCAATAAATGTGAAACAACGACTCTTTTAAATTCTTTATTAAATTCAATAACTTTAAAATCTACCTTATCTCCTTTTAAAAGTTTAGATCCATCTAATTTGCCAAGATGTCTAGCTGGACAAAAAGCAGAGATATCTTCATTAAAATTTATTATGGCACCTTTATCAAGAACTTCAGACACCTCAGAATTATGAATTGAATCTACAGCAAAATCTTTTTCATAGACATCCCATGGGTTAGGTTTAGTCTGTTTATGCCCAAGACTAAGTTTTCTGCCCTCAACATCAAGATCAAGAATAACAACATCAATTTTGTCATTTAAAGCCAAAAATTCTGAAGGATGTTTAATCTTTTTAGTCCATGATAAGTCAGATATATAAATTAAACCATCTATACCTTCTTCAAGCTCGATAAATACTCCAAAGTTTGTGAAATTCCTAACAGATCCAGTATGTTTTGAACCTATTGGAAACTTTTTAGTAATATCAGTCCATGGATCTTGTGACAACTGTTTAATACCTAGGGACATTTTTCTAGATTCTCTGTCAAGAGTTAGAACTACAGCTTCGATTTCATCTCCAATGTTTACAAAATCTTGAGCACTTCTTAAATGAGTTGACCATGACATCTCAGATACATGGATTAAACCTTCTATACCTTCCTCAACTTCAATAAATGCACCATAATCTGCTATTACTACTACTTTACCTTTTATTTTAGAACCTTCTTTAACATCATCGCCAAGTTTATCCCATGGATGATCAGTTAATTGTTTTAAACCTAATTGAATTTTAGATTTGTCATCATCAAAATCTAGAATCACAACTTTAATTGTTTGGTCAAGTTCTAAAATCTCAGATGGATGATTTATTCTACTCCAGGACAAATCTGTAATGTGAATCAAGCCATCTACACCACCTAAATCAATAAAAACTCCGTATGAAGTCATATTTTTAACTGTTCCTTCAAGAACTTGTCCTTTTTCAAGCTGACCAATAATTACTTTCTTTTGTTCCTCTATATCAGCTTCAATTAATGCCTTATGAGATACAACTACATTTTTGAACTCGTGATTAATTTTAACCACTTTAAAGTCCATGTTCTTGTTAGTATATTGATCATAATCTCTTATTGGTTTGACATCAATTTGAGATCCAGGAAGAAAGGCTTCAATACCAAAAACATCAACAATCATTCCGCCTTTAGTTCTACACTTTACAAAGCCCTGAACAACTTCACCAGTATTATGAGCTGCATTTACTCTATCCCAAGCTTTAATAACTCTTGCTTTTCTGTGGGAAAGAACCAATTGTCCAGATTTATCTTCTCTAGTATCTACAATTACTTCAACTTTATCACCAAGCTTTAGATCAGGGTTATATCTAAACTCATTTTTTGAAATTACACCTTCTGACTTAGCATTAATATCAATAATGATATCTTTATCTGTCATATGGATCACTTCACCTAATATAATATTATCATCTGAAGTATCAACAAAATTTTTCTCAACTAGCTTTTCAAATTCTTTAATTTGTTTCTCATCTAATTCGTCAATACCTTCTTTGTACTGATGCCAATTAAAATTAGACAAGAAATCATCTTGAGTATCAACTTTTTTTGTTGGTTTTTTTGCAGAAGCTTTTTTTGGAGCTTTTGTTAGTGTATTTGACTCCTCAGATTTAGTTTTTTCAGTATTTTCTTCGCTCATAGTGCGCAAAAATATAATTTATTAATTTATTGACAAAGATTAGTTATGTTTTTTATTACACTAATAAATAATTTTTTCAAGTATTTCCTCAAATACCTGGTCAATAGTTAGATAGCCTACATCAATTACATGAGCATCTTCAGCTTTTTTAAGTGGAGCAATATCTCTAGTACTGTCTTTGTTATCTCTTTCTCTAATCTCTCTTTCAATTGATTCGATTTTGACACTCTCATCGTTTATTTCTTTATGACGTCTTTTAGCTCTAATTTCTGGATTAGCATACAAGAAGAACTTATAATCTGCATCAGGAAAGACAACAGTTCCAATATCTCTTCCATCAATAATTATAGAAGAAAGTTTAGACGATTTTCTTAAAAGATTATAAACGAACTTTCTTATTTCAGGTTTCTTTGCATATTCACTAACACTTATAGATACCTTATGTCCTCTAATTTTAGATGTAACATCTTCACCGTTTAAAAAGATAGAAAAGGTATCGTTTTTAAATTTTTGAGAAATATGAATTTTACTTAAAAGATCATTATCTAATTTTTCTCTTGAATTTATTTGATTTCTTATTAAAAAAAGTGTTATAGCTCTGTAGTAAGCACCTGAATCTTTATAATCAATATTTAACTCTTTAGCAATTTTCTTTGCTTGAGTACTCTTACCAGTAGATGCTTCACCATCAATCGCAATTATCATAAAAATTAAATTATATTTTTTTTGGATTTAAGACCTTTCTGTTTGTAAGAGAGTGAGATACTACATCGATCATATTGTCAACATAAATAAAGTTTAAACCTTTAAGATACTTTTGATCTATTTCTTCAATATCCTTTTTATTGTGTGAACTTAAAATAATTTCCTTGATATCTGCTCTTTTAGCAGCTAGAATCTTTTCTTTTATTCCTCCTACAGGAAGCACTTTTCCTCTAAGAGTAATCTCTCCTGTCATAGCAAGGTTCCTCTTAACTCTTTTTTGAGTAAATAAGGAGACAAGAGATGTAAGTATAGTTATACCTGCACTTGGACCATCTTTAGGAGTAGCTCCTTCAGGAACATGAATATGAATATTATATTTTGAGAAGTCAATTTCTTTATTTATTCCAAGGTAGTGGTAATTAGATTTAATAAATTCTAATGCAATTACAGCAGATTCCTTCATTATCTTTCCAAGGTTACCTGTAATTGACATGTTTCCTTTACCATCTGACAATGATGATTCAATGAATAAAATTTCACCACCAACAGAAGTCCATGCAAGGCCAGTAACAACTCCAGCAAAATTGTTATTTTCATATTTATCTCTAAAAAATTTCGGAGGACCTAAAACATCTTTTAAATAATTTTCATTAGTGTAATTATTATACTTAGAATTTGAAACTATATTTTTAGCTTTATTTCTGATAAGTTTTGCAATTTGTTTCTCAAGATTTCTAACTCCAGATTCTCTTGTATAGCCGCTTATAATCTGTTTAATATTTTTATTGGATATTTTAAAATCAGAAGAATTCATCCCATGCTCAGACAATTGTTTTTTAATTAAAAACTTATTTGCAATTGAGACTTTTTCTTCAGAGGTATACCCAGATACATTTATAAGCTCCATTCTGTCAAGTAAAGCAGGATGCATTGTAGATAAATTATTAGCTGTTGCAACAAACATTACTTTTGAAAGGTCATATCCTATTTCTAAGAAATTATCATGAAAAGAATTGTTTTGTTCAGGATCAAGTAGCTCTAGTAATGCAGATGAAGGATCACCTTGAGAACCACTAGAAATCTTATCAATTTCATCTAAAACAAACACTGGATTAGATGTACCTGATTTTCTAATACTTTGTATAATTCTTCCAGGCATTGCTCCAATATACGTCTTTCTATGTCCTCTAATTTCAGCTTCATCTCTTAACCCACCTAGCGAAACTCGAACATACTCTCTATTTATTGATTTAGATATAGATTTACCTAGAGAAGTTTTACCCACACCAGGAGGACCATATAAGCATAATATTGGTGACTTCATATCTTTTCTTAATTTTAGAACAGCTAAATACTCAATGATTCTTTTTTTTACATCATCTAGACCAAAATGATCTTTATCTAAAATTTTTTGGGCTTTATCTAAATCAAAATTATCTTCAGAATAGTTTTTCCATGGCAAATCAACCAGTAAGTCTAAGTAGTTTCTTTGAACGGAATATTCTGCAACTTGAGAGTTCATCCTCTTTAATTTAGACAATTCTTTTTCAAAATGAAATTTTGTCTCTTCACTCCAAATTTTATCTTTTGATTTTTTTATTAATTCTTGAATATCTTCTTGATATGAATTTTCCCCAAGCTCTTCTTGAATTGTTTTCATCTGCTGTTGCAGATAATATTCTCTTTGCTGTTGATCTAAATCATTCCTTACTTTTGATTGAATATCGTTTTTAAGAGCAAGTTTTTCGTATTCTACATTTAAAAATTTAAGACATTTCATAGCTCTATTTTGAATACTAGTACTTTTAAGTAAATCTTGTTTCTCTTTAATACTAATATTCAAGTTAGATGAAACAAAATTGATCAAGAATGCAGAACTATGGATGTTTTTTATTGCAAAAGATGCGTCTGATGGAATATTAGGATTCTCTTTAATAATTTTTAAAGATATATCCTTTATTGCATCAATTGTTGCCGAGAATTTACTGTTTGACTTTTTTAGTATATCATCAGAGACAGAATCAATAGAAGCTTGAATATATGGATCCGTTTTAACAACAGATTTAATCTTAAATCTTTTTTTTCCTTGAATTATAACAGTTGTATTTCCATTAGGCATCTTTAAAACCCTTAATATTTTTGCTACAGTTCCTACTTCATATATATTCTCTATACCTGGATTTTCATCATTAATACTTTTCTGAGCTATAACTCCAATTAATTTACTGGACTTATTAGCATCTTTTATTAATCTAATAGATTTATCTCTTCCTGCATTTATTGGAATAACTACACCTGGAAAAAGTACTGTATTTGTAAGTGGAAGTATTGGTAAAACCTCAGGTAGTGTTTCTTTTTCAAGTGCCTTTTCATCTTCATTTGTCATTAATGGAATAAAATCAGATTCATCACTAAAATCATCTAATGACATTATGTCAATATTATTGAAAATAATACTCATTTATAACTATTTAAGGTCATTATGTCAGAAAATTTAGAAAAAGATTGATTTAAATAAATCGAATAACTTCAGACAATAATCACACTTATATAAAGACAAAAGCTATGCCAACTTACTTTTATCAATTCTAGGAACTCTAATTAATAATAATGCTCCAATAAAAAAGAAAAACATAAATATTAAAACTGAAAATCTAACTGATCCTGTTATTTGTGCAGAGAAAGCATAGAAACATAAACCGAAGAAAATACCTATTTTTTCTGTTACATCGTAAAAACTAAAAAAAGATGTTGTATCATTTGTTTTTGGTATAAATAGTGAAAAGGTAGCTCTTGCAACAGGCTGTGTACCTCCCATTAAAAGTCCAACAAGTCCTGCAATTAAATAAAATTGATTTGGAGTTTCAATATAAAAAGCATAAAAACACACTAATGACCAAAGAAATATTGCAAATGTTAATACTATGATATTCCCAAATTTTTGAGCCAATTTTGTAAAACTATAAGCACCAGCAATTGCGACAACCTGAATAAGTAGAATACTAATTATCAGACCGACTGTCTGCTCAGCAGGACTAGGCCATTGAATTTCAGTAACACCAAAGTACGATGCAATATAAAGTACTGTTTGAAGCGAAAATGAGAAAATAAAAAATGCAAATAAGAATCTTCTAAATCTTTTACTGGATCTAATTATTTTATAAACATCCTTTAACTCTTTAAATCCATTCCAAAATATATTTTTTGGAATATTTATATTATTATTTCCTTTAGGTAAATGATAAAAAGAGTATTGACTAAAACTTAGCCACCATAAACCAGTTAAGGCAAATGACAGTTTCATGGCATTTTTATCAGAACTAAAGCCAAAATCTTCGTAAAAGTAAATCATTATTAAATTAACTAATAGAAGTATAACACTTCCAATGTACCCCATTGTAAAACCTTTTGCACTGACCATATTTGTTTGTAAAGGAAATGTAATATCAGTCAAATATGAATTATAATAAACTAAACTACCCCAGAACCCAAGTAATGAAAGAAAATATAGGATAAGACTGAATTCTATATTTTCTATTTCAAACCAGTATAGTCCGATACATGAGATAGAGCCCATGTAAACAAAAAACTTCATAAAAATTTTTTTATTTCCTATATAGTCTGCTATACCACTAAGTATAGGAGAAATAAATGCAATTAAAAGAAAACATAATCCTGAAATAAGACTAATCAAGGTGTCTTTATTAACATCTATATTAAATATCATTATTGAATTTATATCTGAAAAAACATATGTAGAGTAATAAATTGGGAAAATTGCAGAAGAAATAACTAATGAATAAACTGAATTTGCCCAGTCATAGATTGTCCAAGCACCGATCAATTTTTTACTTCCCTTTGGATGGTCGGTTTTTTTTAGCATAAATTTATATCATTGACAAAGTAAGTAAATAAATTAAAAGATATTTATATTTGTCAAAAAATACAGATGTACTTTAAATTGCACATATTTGGACTAGTTTTTTTTAGTTTTACTTTATTAAACTGCCAAACACAAATAGACAAACAAGAACCTAAAATTACATATAAAGTGAATAAATCAGAAGAAGAGTGGAAAGAAGAATTATCTCCAGAAGAATTTGAGATATTAAGAAATAAGGGTACTGAAAGACCCCATACAGGAATATATAATATGCATTTTGAGGATGGTGTTTATGAATGTAAGGCATGTGGACAACCATTATTTAAGAGTGATAGTAAATTTATGTCCGATTGTGGATGGCCTAGCTATGAAGGGGCAATTCCAGGTGCAATAGTCTATAAAAAAGATACTAGCCTGGGGATGATTAGAACTGAAATTTTATGTTCTAATTGTGGTGGCCATCAAGGTCATGTATTTGATGATGGCCCAACAGCAACTGGAAAAAGGTATTGTGTTAATTCTGCAAGTATAAATTTTATAAATAATAAAAGAAATGACTAAAAAATATGATTTAATTGTTCTTGGAAGTGGTCCCGGAGGATATGTTACTGCTATTAGAGCATCACAACTTGGGCTAAAGACTGCTATAGTAGAAAAGGAAAGTTTAGGTGGAGTTTGTTTAAATTGGGGTTGTATACCAACTAAAGCTCTTTTAAAATCTGCACAAGTATTTGAATACTTGAAAAAAGCTGATTCGTATGGACTAAAAGTTAAAGATTTTGACAAAGATTTTGAATCAGTTGTTAAAAGATCTAGGAGTGTAGCAGATGGTATGAGCAAAGGAGTAACTTTCCTTATGAAGAAGAATAAAATTGATGTTATTAATGGATATGGTAAGGTGTTACCAAATAAAAAATTATCAGTTGAAAATAATGGTGAAGTTCAAGAGTTTGAGTCATCAAATATAGTCATAGCAACAGGAGGTAGATCAAGAGTAATTGAATCTATTCCTCAAGATGGAAAAAAAATCATCGGATATAGAGAAGCAATGACTCTACCTAAACAACCTAAAAAAATAATTATTGTTGGATCAGGAGCAATTGGAATTGAATTTGCTTATTTCTATAATTCTATGGGTACTGAAGTAAAAATAATTGAATATTTGGATAGAGTCCTTCCTGTTGAAGATAAAGATATTTCAAATCAACTAAGTAAAATCTTTAAAAAGTCAGGAATTGAAATATTAACTAGCTCTGAAGTGATTTCATCTGAAACTAAAGGTAAGGGTGTAAAAGTTCAAATTAAATCTAATGGGCAAATATCTGAGCATGAAGCAGACATTGTCTTATCTGCAGTAGGTGTAAAAAGCAATATAGAGAATATTGGGCTTGAAGAAGTTGGAATAGCAGTTGATAAAGATAAAATTATAGTCGATGAATTTTATCAAACAAATATTCCTGGATACTATGCAATTGGGGATGTTACATCTGGACAAGCATTAGCCCATGTTGCTTCAGCTGAGGGCATACTTTGTGTTGAGAAAATTGCTAAACATGACGTAGAACCAATTGATTATGATAATATTCCTGGGTGTACATATTGCTTCCCTGAGGTTGCCTCTGTTGGACTAACTGAAGAAAAAGCTATTGAAAAAGGATATCAAATTAAGATTGGAAAATTTCCTTTTACTGCATCTGGTAAGGCGCAAGCATCTGGTCATCCAGATGGATTTGTTAAAGTTATTTTTGATGAAAAATATGGAGAGTGGTTAGGTTGCCATATGATTGGTGCTGGAGTAACAGATATGATTGCTGAAGCTGTTCTAGGCAGAAAGCTTGAAACAACAGGTAAAGAAATACTTAAGTCTGTTCACCCTCACCCAACAATGAGTGAAGCGTTAATGGAGGCTGTTGCCGATGCTTACGATGAGGTTATTCATCTCTAGAACAGAAGCTTTCGATAGCTAACTCATAACTTTTAAGTCCAAATCCTATAATTATCCCATCAACTACTGGTGATAAATAAGAGCTATGTCTATATTTTTCTCTTGAAAAAGTATTAGATATATGAACTTCAATAACTTTTGTGTTAATTGCTTTTATTGCATCACCTATTCCAACAGAAGTATGAGTGTAAGCAGCAGCATTAATTATTATACCATCTGAGTCCATAGAATCTTGAATATAATTTATTAATTCGCCTTCAATATTTGATTGATAATATTCTAAATTAATATTAGGATATTTTGATCTAAGTGAATTAAGAAAGGTGTCAAAATCTTGGTTCCCATAAATATCAGTTTCTCTTGAACCAAGGAGATTCAAATTAGGACCATTAATTATTGTTAATTTCATATATTATAAAGGTAAAACTTAAACAGGAATAAAAAAAAATGAATTGGGATACTAGTATTGAAAATTTTAAGAATTATCTAAAACTCGAAAGAGGTTTAAGTATGAATTCAATAAAAAGTTATGAATTTGATCTAGTTCAATTTAAAAATTTTATAATTGAAAATAACATTAATGAATCACCAAAAAAATGCAGTTCATCTTCAGTTAAAAGATATCTTTATAAAAATTTCTCTAATAAAAAGTCTAGAAGTCAAGCCAGAAGTATTTCAGCATTAAAAAGTTTCTTTAATTACTTATTATTTGAAGGTAAAATTAATTCGTCTCCTTTAAATGATATAGAAAGTCCTAAAATTGAAAATAAATTGCCAGAAGTTCTATCAGAAGATGAAATAAAGAGATTGATTTCTTCTGTTAATCTTGATACAGAATTTGGACAAAGAAATAAAACTATAATTGAAGTTTTATATGGAACAGGCATTAGAGTTAGCGAACTGACTGATCTAAAACTTTCAAACATTTTTTTTATTGAGAATCTTTTAAAGGTATCTGGAAAAGGTAATAAAGAAAGGTTTGTTCCTTTAGGTAAAATTGCTTCAATAGAGATTAAAAAGTATTTAAATGATAGAGATAAACTAAAAATTGATTCAAAATTTTCCGATATACTTTTTTTAAATAGATACGGAAGACAGCTAACAAGATCAATGATATTTAAGGTTATTAATGATTCATGTAAAAATGCAAAAATTCATAAAAAAATTAGCCCTCATACATTAAGACACTCATATGCAACTCATCTTCTAAAAAATGGTGCAGACTTACGAACAATTCAACTTATACTTGGACATGAAAGTATTACTACAACTGAAATATACACTCACTTAGATACTTATCATTTAGAAGAGGTTTTAAAAAAATTCCACCCTAGAGAAAATGAAAATTAATATTAATCTTTCATTAGTCTGAATCCTTCACCATGCACATTGATAATTTTGAGTGATGAATCTTTTTCAAGATATTTTCTAAGTTTTGCAATATATACATCCATACTTCTTGATGTGAAATAGTTAGCATCTCTCCAAATCTTATTCAAGGCAATATCTCTAGGTAGCAAATCATCAAAACTAATTACTAACATTTTTAGTAACTGATTCTCTTTAGGAGATAGTTTAAAAGTATTTCCTTCTTTATGAGTTAATATTCTAAGCTTAGAGTTGAAGGAAAATTCACCAAAATCAAACTCAAAAACATCTTTTTCCTCTATATTTACTGATGGTTTTCTATTAAGTATAGATTTTATTTTTGCAAGTAATATTTCAGAGTCAAAAGGTTTTGTCAAATAATCATCTGCGCCTATCTTATACCCTTTTAAAACATCATCTTTTAGGTTTTTTGCGGTAAGAAAAATTACAGGAATAGTTTCATTAACTTCTCTAATTTCTTTTGCCAGTGTTAAGCCATCTTTAAATGGCATCATTATATCTAAAATACATAAATCAAATATTGATTTATTATACTTCTCAAATCCCTCGATTCCATTCACTGCAAGTGTAACATCATAGTTATTGATAGTTAAATAATCTTTAAGTATCCTTCCAAAATTAGGATCATCTTCTACTAATAGGATTTTTTTATCTGATTTCATCTTTAAGTGTTTTAAAATTTATATAGAACTTAGTTCCAGAATCTTTTTTGCTTTCAAGCATAATTTTACCCTTATGAAAATCAACAATCTTTTTTACATATGAAAGTCCTAATCCATGACCTTTAATATCATGTATATCTCCATTTTGCTCTCTGTAAAACTTTTCAAATATCATCTTTTGAGTATTTTTGTCCATACCAATTCCATTGTCTTGCACACATAATTCTATACTATCGCCAATATTTTTTGTTGAGACTATAATTATTGGTTTGCTTCTTGAATATTTAACAGCATTATCTAAAATATTAATGATAATATTTTCTAGATGATTACTATTTCCTAATATATATGAATTATTTGCATTTAAGTTAATATTAATAGAGCCTTTATTACTTTCAACTATAAGCCTTAAATGCTCTATGGCGTCCTCAATAACTTCATGGATATTTGTCTTTTCCATATCAAATGGATTAGAACTTCTCTCCAACTGAGATATTGTTAATATATTTTCAACTTGAGATAGCATTCTTGAATTCTCTTCCCTAATCATACCAAGGTATGAAGTGATTTTGTCGTTAATAATATTTTTTGAGCTTAATATTGCATCTAGTGCTAAATTAATAGTTGCAATAGGTGTTTTAAATTCATGAGAAATATTGTTTATGAAATCACTCTTTATTTCTGATAGCTTTTTCTGTTTAATTATTTGATACAGAGCACTTGTTGAAATAACAATTATTATTAAGGTGAGCATAAAAGATAGAGTAGCTACACCTATTATACCTGATAAAACATATTCTTGTTTTTCAGGAAATGAAACAATAAGATCATATTTTATAGGACTAGATCTATCATAAAAAAAAGGTATAGAATATTTAGGACCTGATTGTACCTCAATATAATTATTAGACTTAATTTTTGTAGAAAGATTATTGCTGTAGATTCCAAACTCATATGGGGTAGTGATATTTCTATCACTAAAACCTTGGTTTAAAAGAATCTGAATCTCTCTAGAAGTTGTTCTCTTATGAATTGGTAATGATGATGCATACTCTTGGAAAGCTGATTTATATTTTTCAAATTTAAATAAGTCAATATCTTCAACACTCTTTAATTTAGAAATTGAAGAATTTAACCTATTCTCCCTTCTGTCAAATATGTTCTTATTAACAATAGTAGTTTTAACTGCTTTATAATCCTTTAACTTATCATCCCCATACCTGTTTGATAAATTATCAGGAAGGTTGATATTATAATCTTCTTCTAAAATGCCATAAGCAAAAAAAGTTGAAAGATTTGAAGATTGATCCTCATCTAAAAATAGAAAAACATCAGTAAAATTTTGTTCATCTGGTGTTCCAATAGAATCAATTAAAATTTGATAAGTGTTTACATAATCATTTAATTCCCTATTTTGAATTTCATCAACAACTTCTCTTAATGTTCGAGTAACAGCTAAAGAAAATTCTTCTTCTTTATTTTTCCAAGAGGAATATATCCAATATCCTTGCATCAGAATTATTCCTATTAAGGAAAATGACATTAAAAAAACAAGTGAAGTATATTTTTTTCTATTCATTGACTATAAAATTCTCAAAATTTAAAATTTTAATTTCTTAATAAAATGTTAAGAAACTAATTTAATTTTATTAATGTATTGTGAACTTCTAATACTTTTTCCTCCAATTCAGTGAAATTGATATTATCAATTATAAAATCACATTTATCAATAATTTTAGTTTCACTTATCTGATTTTGCATTCGAATTAATATATCATCTCTAGATAGTTTATCTCTTTGTATAACCCTATCAATTCTAATTTCTCTAGGAGCTCTAACGTAAATAATCTTATCAAAAAGATTCTCAGTTTTAGTCTCAAAAATAATTGCTGCTTCTTTTACAATATACCTCTCATGCTTATGTTTAAAACAAAAATTATCAAATTCTTTAGCTACAGCAGGATGAATAATTGAATTAAGAGAGTTAAGTTTTTTATTATCGTTAAAGACTATTTTAGAAACTAATTTTGATTTTAATTTATTTTCATTATAAATGTCTTCTCCAAATATTTGTTTTATTGAGTGAATAATTTTTTTATCTGAATTAATTAACTTTTTTGCAGATTTATCAGCATTGTAAGTACTTATTCCAATTTTTTTAAAGATTTTTAAAACACTAGATTTACCAGATCCAATTCCTCCGGTTAATCCTATAACTTTCATTATGAATTTAATTTATCTATAATTTCTTGACTTACACCAACACTTGAAAAACCACCATCATTATAAATATTTTGAAGAGTAACTCTTTTTGTATAATCAGAGAAAAGTGACACAGTTAAATTAGCACAATCTTCAGCAGTAGCATTACCAAGGGGTGAAGTTAAATCAGCGTATTTAAGAAAATCATCTAATCCTTTTACTCCCTTTCCAGCAGTTGTCAAAGTTGGTGATTGAGATATTGTGTTTACTCTAACATTTTTTTCTTTGCCAAAGAAATAGCCAAAACTCCTTGCAATGGATTCTAAATATGCCTTATTATCAGCCATATCGTTATAATTTGGGAAAGTCCTTTGTGCAGCTATATAAGTTAAAGCAACAATACTACCCCACTCATTCATTGCATCTAATTTAAATAGAGATTGCATGAGCTTGTGAAAAGATACTGCAGAAACATCCCAGCCTTTAGCTAGCCAATCATAATTTAAATCGGTGTAGTGTTTACCCTTTCTAACATTAACAGACATTCCAATCGAATGAAGGACAAAATCTAATTTTCCGTTAAACTTTTCAGTTGCATGAGAGATTAACTTTTCTAAATCTTCTAAATTAGTTGCATCAGCAGGAATTGTATCAGAATTCGTTTTTTTTGCTAATTCATTTATTGTGCCCATCCTTATTGAGACAGGGGCATTAGTAAGGATAAACTCCCCTCCCTCTTCATATACCTTTTCAGCTGTCTTCCATGCAATAGAACTGTCATCTAGTGCACCGAAAATTATACCTTTTTTACCTTTTAAAATATTATTTGCCATATTGTAAATATAGTTTAATTCAATAACTCATTAGCAAGTTCATTTGCTGATTTGTTTGATTTATCTCCTGATAACATTTCAGCAATTTCTTTCACTCTTTCTTTATCTTCAAGTAATTTGATATCAGTTATAATCTTATTTTCAACTTCCTTTTTAAAAACCTTATAGTGATAGTCACCTTTTGATGCAACTTGAGGTGTATGTGTTATTACAATAACTTGCATATTTTTTGACATTTTATCCATTAAATCTGCAACTTTAGAGGATACAGATCCTGATATACCAGTGTCAATTTCATCAAAAATTATGGTTGATAACTTAATATAGCTTGATAAAATAGATTTAATTGAAAGCATTATTCTTGATACTTCTCCACCAGAAGCTATATTTCTTAGATCACTATATTTGTCTCCTTTATTTGACTTCAGTAAAAATTTACCTTCACTAAATCCATTTTTTTGTATTGATTCTGTTTTTGATAAATCAATTTTTATCTCTGAATTATTCATACCCAACTCAGAAAGATTTTGATTCAATAATTTTTCAAAATCATTCTTAACAGAATATCTTTTTTCATGAATAGAATTTGCTCTAGAGGTGAGATCCTTTATTAAATCATCCTTTAAAGATTTTAAATCTTTAATTTCTTGATCAATATTTTGATGTCCATCAATAACTAATAATAGGTTTTCTTTTATATTAATTAATTCATCTATTGATGACACTCTATGTTTATTTTGTAATGTATAAATTTTATTTAGATTTTCTCTTAATTTATTTATATCTTCTTCTGAGCTAGAAAGATCATTAAGTATTAATTGCGAATCATCAATAATATCATTTAATCTTTGGATTATTGAGCTAAGGTTATCAGCTAAAGATTTAACTCGATTAGAGGATCCTGTGACTTTATTTAACTTTCTAACAATGTTTAAGAGCCTTTCTGATATTCCTATATGCTCCGAATTAAACTCTTCATTAATTAGAGATAATGCCTCTTTGATATCATCAACACTATCTGCCTCTTTAACTTTATTCTCTATATAATCTAGATCAATAGAATCCAGATCAGTACTATTAAATTCATTTAATAAATAATTATTATAATCAAGATCTGATTCAAGAGTATTTCTCTGCATTTCTTTTTCTTGGATTTTTTTTTCTAATTCAACTAAAGACTTAAAATCTTTTTTATATGTATTTGCATTAACAGTGTTACTTGACAAAGAATCAAGAATTAAAAAAATAAAGTTTGTATCTAGTATTTTAAGGTTATTAAACTGAGAATGAATATCGAGTAAAGAGTTTGTTAAACTTGTTAATTGATCTAACCTTACAGGTGTATCATTAATAAATGCTCTTGATTTTCCATTTTGATTAACCTCTCTTCTAATTATTGTCTGATTATCATAATCTAAATCACTATCCAAAAAAAATATTTCAAGGTCTTTACCTTCGAGGTCAAAAGTTGCTTCAACAAAGCACTTTTTGTCTTTGTTGATAATTTTTGTATTATCAACTCTGGAACCAAGAACAAGTGACAACCCTCCAAGTAAAATTGACTTTCCAGCTCCTGTCTCTCCTGTAATCGAAGTCATACCATTTTCAAATGATATTTCAATATTATCAATTAGAGCGTAATTACTTATTTTTAATTTTTTTAACATTCTTATAAATAATTTCCATTATGTCAATTGAAACATCTTTTTTATGTTTTTTTTCAAATGGAGTAATTTCTAGATTTGAATTTATAAAATCAATTTGATTAAAGTCATTTGAAATTGGATTAAAATCCCCAATTTTATTAACTATAATTGCATCAAGGTTTTTTGATTTTAATTTCAAAATTGCATTATCAATGTGATTTTCAGTCTCTAAGGCAAATCCAATTAAATATTGGTTCATTTTAATTTTACCTAATTCTTTAATTATATCCTTGGTATGTTTAAGTTTAATTGAATCTAAACCTTCATCTTTTTTGATTTTAGAGTTTTTAAATTCAACTGGTTTAAAATCAGAAACAGCTGCAGAGCAAATTACAACGTCAGATGATTTAAAATGTATCATGATTTCTTCAAACATTTGATCAGAATCAAAAACTCTATATGTATCTATGTTAAATAAGTCCATTGATAAATTTGTTGGACCTAAGATAAGTTTCACATTTGCACCAAGAGAGATAGCAGCTTTAGCTAAGTAGTATCCCATTTTTCCAGATGAACTATTGCCAATAAATCTAACTGGATCAATTTTTTCATGAGTAGGACCAGCAGTTATTAAAAAATTAAGATTATTAAGCGGAAGTAATTCTTTAAGTTTAATTTCAATATGTTCAATTATCTCCTCTGGTTCTAACATTCTTCCTTCACCTTCTAATCCACTTGCAAGTAAACCTTTACCTACAGGAAGTACATTAGTCCTATTTTTTACTAGTTTCTTAATATTTTCTTGATTAAGAGAATTTCTATACATTTCAAGATCCATAGCTGGAGCAATAAAAACAGGACAACTACTTGACAAATAACATGCTAAAAGAATATTATCACATTTAGCATTTGCCATTGAAGATATAGTATTTGATGTAGCAGGAGCAATTATAAAAATATCAGCCCACTCTGAAAGTTCAACATGATTGTTCCATTTAGGATTTCCATTTTTTTTACTAGAAAATTCAGAATAAACATCATTTTTTGAAAGAGTAGAAAGAGTTAAAGGAGTTACAAACTCTTTTGAAGAAGGAGTCATAACCACTTTCACATTACAGTCTAATTTAACAAGCAACCTTATAAGTAAAGGTATTTTATAGGCAGCTATTCCACCTGAAACTCCTACTAGTATATTTTTTTGAGCTAAAACACTCATTATATTGAAGTTTATTACTCAGTTTCAGCTTCAGTATCCCTATAATAGATTTTATTTTCAAGCCATTCATCTATAGCAATTGCATATGGCTTAGGAAGTTTTTCATAAAATTTGGAAACTTCAATTTGCTCTTTATTCTCAAAGACTTCTTCTAGACTATCATTGTGAGTAGCAAACTCATCAAGTTTGTCATGTAATTCTTTTTTAATTTCAGAGTTAATCTGAGCCGATCGTTTAGCAATTATTGAAATAGCCTCATAAATATTATCGGTTGGATTTTCAATCTCAAGTTTATTATATGTTTTTGTGCTGTTAGCTGCGTTAGAATTTCTGTATTTATTCATTAGTTTATTTATAAAAGTTGTTTTGCAATATTAATCTTTTCAGATAAGTCTTCAATGAAAATTGTATCTGGATAATACCTTAAAAAATTATCAAGTGATCTTTCTAATTCTGTTACCCTTTCAACAATTCTTGACTCAATACTATTAATAGCTATTTCATATTGAGATAACCACTTATAATAGAGAGCCTCCTCTCTAAAAATAGTACCAGGATTGTCAGCTATAAAATTATCAATTGATTTAATTGCTGAGTTATAATCTCTAATAGTATAGTATTGCTTTGAAATTTCAAAGTCTTTTTTTTCTAGCTTATTCTGAAGCTCATCCATTAATTCAAGTGCTTCTGAAACATATTCACTATTTGGGAATCTATTTATAAAAACCTGGAATTTATCAACAGCAATGAATGTATCATCTTGATCAAGAGAATATAGGGGAGATAACATAAAATATGATTTAGCCTCCATGAAATATGCTTCTTGAATCCTTTGGCTATTTGGATAAGATTTTATAAAATTTTCAAATTGAATTGCAGCAGAGTAATAAAGCTTAGTCTCGAAATATGAATTAGCAAAAAAGTAGACTAGTCTTTCACCTTGGGGCTTTCCTCTATAACTTGGTATAATTTGCTCTATTAATGCATTTGCTCTTCTATACTCACCATTATTATAGTAATTTTCAGCTGCAGTATATTTTTCAACCTCATTTTCAGTACTATTAAGTAGCTTTTGATAATCATTACATGATAGCAATAAGAATGTGATAGACACTAAAAAGAAAACTCTATACATATAGATTTATTGTTTGGCAAATTTAATATAAGTTTATGAAATAAGGTCTATTAAATTAACTTCATTAATTATAGATACCCCAAGTTCATTAGCAGTATTCAATTTTGATGGTCCAGTATTGTTACCTGCAATTAGATAATTAGTTTTCTTGCTAACTGATGAACTAACTTTACCGCCATTTAATTCTATTATATTCTTTATCTCATCTCTACTATGAGATTCAAATACACCTGAGATAACAAATATTTTACCACTCAATTTTGTAGAATGAGTATCATTATCTTTTTGATAGAAATTTAAACCAAAAGATTTAAGCTTATTTATTAATTGGATATTATTGATATCACTAAAAAAATCAACTATGCTCTTTGCAGTTTTATTTCCAATTTCATCAATAGATGATAAAGATTCAATATCCATTAAAGCTAATTTATCTATTGAATCAACATGTTTAATTATTTTTTTTGATGCAGACTCACCCACATATCTAATACCTATACCAAATAAAACTTTTTGAAATGAATTTAATTTTGATTCTTCAATCCCTTTCCTAAGATTTTCTGCTGATTTTTCACCATAACCCTCAATTTTAGAAATTTCATCATAATTAAGATTATATATATCAGCTATATCTCTTAAAAAACCTAAATCATAGAAAAGTCTAATTGTTTCATCTCCCAGTCCATCAATATTCATTGCTTTTCTTGATACAAAATGTTGAATTCTTCCAATAGCTTGAGTTCTACAACCTGTGTAATTTAAACAAAAATAGTTCGCTTCAGATTCCAGTTTTTGAAGCCTGCTATTGCACTCAGGGCAAATTTCCGGAAAGATAATTTCATCTTCTAAAGCACCTCTTCTTTTTTCATCGATACCAGTAATTTTAGGAATTATCTCTCCACCTTTTTCAACAAAAACAAAATCGTTATACCTTAATTTTAACTTGAGCATTTGATCATAACTATGAAGAGAGGCTCTTTTGACAGTTGAACCGGAAATTAAAACGGGCTCAAGATTTGCAACTGGAGTTATAGCGCCAGTTCTTCCAACATTAAATGAAATAGATTTTAATCTAGTAGAAAGATTTTCTGCCTTATACTTATATGATATTGCCCATCTTGGAAATTTTGATGTGAACCCAAGTTCCCTCTGAAAATCTATCTTATTTATTTTAATAACTACTCCGTCAATCTCAAATGGTAAAGTTTTTCTATTTATTTCCCAATATTTAATATACTCTTTTACTCCTTTAATACTATTGACTACTTTTTCATAATTAGGTACATTAAATCCCATTTCTCTTGCAAGATTTAATAATTCAGAATGATCCTCCATAGTTATATCATCAGAAACAATAGAGTATAAAAAACATTCTAAAGGTCTTCTTGCAACTTCATTGGAATCTAACATTTTAATACTTCCAGAGGCAGTATTTCGAGGATTCATAAATGGCTGTTCACCATAATCCTTTCTTTTTTTATTAAGCTTATTAAAAGAGTCTAATGGAATAATTATTTCACCTCTAATCTCAAATTTATTTTTTTTGAAACTATCTGGTAATTTAATAGGTATTGATGATATTGTCTTTAAATTTTTTGTAATGTTATCTCCATTTAGTCCATCACCCCTTGTTAATCCCCTTACAAGTTTACCTTTATCATAAAATAAATTAACAGATGCACCATCATATTTAAGTTCACAACAAAAATCAAAATCTGTTGTACCAATTTTTTTTACTACCCTATTATACCAAGCTTCAAGTTCTTCAGAAGAATAAGTATTATCTAGTGAATACATAGGAAAAATATGAGATTCTGAATCGAATTTTTTAGATAGACCACCACCAACTCTATTTGTAGGAGAATTTTCATCCTTAAATTGTGGATAATCATTTTCAAGTCGTACTAGATCTTTAAGAAGCTCATCATACTCAATATCAGATATGATATTTTTATGAAGATCATAATAATAATGATTATGCTGGTTAATTAGATCTCTTAATTCCTGTATTTTTTGTTTAATCTTATTCATTTAAAATGATAGCTTGACAAGTCTTTTTTTTCCTCTAAAATCCTCTCTAAAGTTAACATCATTTGGCTTAAATTTGATTAATAAATCCTTAAATTCTTTAATAAAAACTGGATTTATTTCAAGATATATTTGACCATCCCTATTTAAATTTTTATTAGCAAAATCAAGTATCTGTTTATAAAAATGAAGTGGATTGTCTATTGGAGCAAATAATGCAATGTAAGGTTCAAAATTTACATTATTATCTATTTCATCTTTTTTAGAATAATCAAGATAAGGAGGGTTTGAGATAATAATATCAAAGAGTTGATTTTTAGTAAATTCTGTGTTTAAATCATACTCTATTATTTTTACATTTGAGTCAAGGTTATCTTTATTAATATTACATACTTGGAGAGCTTCTTTTGATATATCTGCTAATGTTACATCAAAATTTATCAATGTTTTAGATATTGATATTCCTATACATCCTGATCCAGCACCCAAATCAATTAATTTTTTTTTATCATTTGTATTATTATCATCAATAACCCATTGAACTAATTCCTCTGTTTCTGGTCTCGGTATTAAAACACTCTCATTTACATAAAAATCATTACCAAAAAAACTTTTCTTATTTATAATATAATCTAAAGGATAATTTCTAATCATTTTATTCAGACTTGATATTAAAATTTTATCATTCTCTGGTTTTATAAGAAAATTTGGTTCTAGTGCTATTTTTAAAGGGTCAATATTACATAGCTCTTTAAGTAATATTTTAAAAATATAATCAGATTCCTTGTTTGAAACATTTAATTGAGATCTAAAAAAATCCCTAAATTCAATAATATTCATTTTAAATATTTAAGCATCCAAACAGGACAGGCAGTATGACCAGTATTACCCATTGGTTTATCAATATATTCAAATCCTTTATTTAAATATAATTTTTGAGCTTTGATCATATTAGGCATTGTTTCAATATAACATTTACTGTAATTTGATTTTATTGCAAATGTCAAACACTTATTTATCATTTTACTTCCAAAACCTTTTCCACGAATAGACTTATGAAAATACATTTTTTGAAGTTCACATATATCACTAGTGCTTTCTCTTAATTCACTTATTCCAGCTCCACCTAGTATTTGATTTTTATACTCAATTACGTAATATATAGATCTTGGATTTTGATAAGCTTCAAACATTTTGTCAAGCTCTGGATCTTCATATGCAGAGCCTTTTTTTGGTATTTCCATTTCAACAAGAACTTCCCTAAGAATTATTGAAAGACTTTTGTTATCACTCTTATTAATAGATCTTATTATCATAATAACCTTTTTGGCTTAAATTTACAATTCTATTTATTAAACAAATTATGGATATACACATTAAATACATGAAAAGATGTATTGAACTAGCATCCAAAGGGATTGGAAAGACATACCCAAATCCTATGGTTGGGTGTGTGATTGTTCATAATGATAAAATAATTGGTGAAGGCTTACATCAAGAGTATGGGTGTAATCATGCAGAGGTTAATGCAATCAATAGTGTAGTTGATAAGGACTTACTCAGAGAATCAACCCTCTATGTTAATCTTGAACCTTGTAATCATTATGGAAAAACTCCACCTTGTACAGAGTTAATTCTTAAGAAAGAAATTAAGAATGTGATAATTGGATCAAAAGATCCAAACAATGTTGTAAATGGTAATGGAATTAAAACCCTTGTCTCAAATGGTTGTAATGTAGAGTTCGGTATTTTGAAAAATGAGTGTGATGAGCTGAATAAAAGATTTTTCACATTTCATAATTGTAAGAGACCATATATTATTTTAAAATGGGCAGAATCTAAAGATGGATTTATAAGTCCAAAGAAATCTGATCGAAATAAAAGAGAGGTATTTTGGATTTCAAATGAAGAATCTAAGAAATTGTCACACTATTTTAGAAGTCAAGAACATTCAATCTTAGTTGGAGTTCAGACTGTAATTGATGATGATCCAGAATTAACCACTAGAATGGTTGATGGTAACAGCCCTATAAAAATAATTCTTGACCCAAATAATAGAATCCCATTAAATTCAAAAGTCTTATCTAATAAATCAGAGACAATTATATTTTCATCAACAAAAAATTTAGAATTAAATATAGATAATGAGGTTATTAATCAATTTGATTTTGATTCGATTCTAGAATCGCTATTCAAGCGCGGGATTCAATCAATGATTGTAGAGGGAGGGGCATATACTATTCAAAAGTTCTTAGATGCTGACATATGGGATTGTATTAGAATATTTAAGTCTAATAATAATCTTAATACAGGAGTGATTTCTCCAAAATATGAAGTTGATAAATTAGAATTTAGATTGATTGGAGATAACAAGTTTTATGAGATTTTTAAAAATTAAAATATATCACTAATTATTTTAGGACACCTCTGTGGTTTCATAGATTTTGAATTTAAAAAAGCTAAAGTTGTAGAGCCTTCTGTAGTCAGCTCATCATTTTGATTAAAAATTTGATAGGTAAATTCAATAGTAGAAGTTGGTTTTTTTTTGCAAAATACATTTATATAAAATAAGTCACCAAAAAAAAGAGATTTAATAAATTTTATATCACACCTAACAACAGGAAGTACTATATTACTTTCTTCAATTTTTTGATAAGGCATTTTCAATTTTTCAAGCCATTCAATTCTTGCTAGTTCAAAAAATTTTAAATAATTACTATGATGAACAATACCCATTTGATCAGTTTCACTATATCTGACTTTTATTGTACTAGTTTTATATTTCATTTTTATATAATGTGAAAGAATTTATTATTTTTCCTACAAATTTATGATACTTGATTTTAAATAAAAAAAAATTAAAAATCAATAGGTAGGCTTATTTTTTTTTCATTTTTTTTTATTAATATTTGCCATCAACTTTAATCAATTGTTAAATATATTCAATTAACCTATAGCCAAGAAAAAAAATGAGTCAATCACCCTCATCTGTATGGAATAACTGTCTAAATTTCATTAAAGATAATATTCAGCCTCAAGCATACAAAACTTGGTTCGAACCAATAATTCCTGTTAAATTATCTGAAGATGTTTTAAGCATTCAAGTTCCTAGTAAGTTTTTCTATGAATGGCTTGAAGAACATTATATTAAGATTCTTAGAATTGCACTTAACAAAGAGTTAGGTTCAAAGGCAAGACTTGTATATGTTATTAAAATGGAAAATACATATGGCAACAAGATACCATTTACTGAAAGTATTCCAAGTTCCTCAAGTAATAGCATAAAAACTCAATCAATTGAATCACCCTTTAGCACTTTTGCAAGTGAATTAAAAAATCCATTTGTAATCCCTGGAATAAGAAATCTTCAAATTGAATCTCAACTAAATCCTAATTATTCATTTGAAAATTTCCTAGAAGGTGATTCAAATAGATTAGCAAGATCAGCTGGAATTGCTGTCTCTAATAAACCTGGTGGAACATCTTTTAATCCATTACTGATTTATGGTGGTGTTGGACTTGGCAAAACACATCTTGCTCATGCAATTGGAGTAGATGTAAAACAGAAATATCCTGATAAAACTGTCTTATACATCTCAGCAGAGAAGTTTACACAACAATATGTTGATTCAGTCAAAAAAAATACAAGAAATGATTTTATACATTTTTATCAGATTATTGATGTTTTAATTGTTGACGATGTTCAATTTCTATCAGGAAAGTCTGGTACTCAAGATGTATTCTTTCACATATTTAATCATCTTCATCAAAATGGCAAACAAGTCATTTTGACTTCAGATAAAGCACCTATTGACATGCAAGATATCGAGCAAAGACTTTTATCAAGATTTAAGTGGGGCTTATCTGCAGAGCTTCATACTCCAAATTTCGAAACTAGAGTTTCAATTCTTAAAAATAAGCTCTACAGAGACGGTGTTGAAATTCAAAATGAAGTAATTGAGTTTGTTGCAAAAAATATTAACTCGAATGTAAGAGAGCTTGAAGGGGCTATTATTTCACTAATTGCTCAGTCTTCATTTAATAAAGCAGAAATAACTGTTGATTTAGCCAAAGAAGTAATAAATAAATTTGTTAAGAATAACAGAAGAGAAGTATCTATTGATTATATACAAAAAGTAGTATCAGACTACTTCCAGATGGATATTCAGACACTTCAATCAAAAACTAGAAAAAGACATATTGTTCAAGCTAGACAAATTGCAATGTATTTTGCTAAAAAGTATACTAAAGCTTCCCTTGCAAGTATAGGTTCACAAATTGGAAGAAGAGATCATGCGACAGTTCTTCATGCATGTAAAACAGTTGATAATCTTAGCTTTACTGATAAACAATTCAGAAAATACGTTGAGGATCTTAATCAGAAACTAACCAACTAACTTTTACCTGTAAATTCCCCTGCTGTTTATCCAGCGAATATATGCCCTTTTATTTCTATTATGTTCAGACAAGTTACTTGCAAAAAGATGATACCCTCTATTATTTGGGTCAGCAACCATAAACAAATAATTATTTTTTTCGTAGTCTAGAACAGCATCAATAGCTGATATATCAGGCATAGTAATTGGACCTGGTGGAAGACCATAGACTCTATAAGTATTAAATTCTGATTCTAAATTAAGATCACGATAAAGCACCCTTCTAATAATTGTATCAAAATTTTTATAATATTCTTTAATTGAATATATCACTGTTGGATCAGCTTGTAGCCTCATGTTTTTTTTTAGTCTATTGATATATAAACCTGCAACTCTTGGACGCTCATCATTTCTTCTACTTTCAATTTGGACTATTGATGCAAGTGAAATAACTTCTAATTTAGTAAGTCCTATTTTTTTAGCTTTTTCAGATCTGTCTTTATTCCAGAATTTATTATACTCAGCTAACATTCTATCTCTAAAATCTTCAGGAGTAGAGTTCCAATAAATATTATAGGAGTTTGGAATAAAAATTGAAAGAACATTTTGTTCATTAAGATTATTGTCTTCAAGAAATTTTTTATTTCTAAATGCTGATAATAAAGATGTACTATCCGTATATATTTGTTTTGAAACTCTTCCTGCTACATTCTCAACTCTTTCTTGATTGTTAAATGTAACATTAACAGGAGTGTTGTTAAATTTTAAGGAGTTAACAATATCTTTATTACCTATGTCCTTGGCTATTTTAAATCTTCCCGTTTTTTTATTCTTAAGGTATTCAAGTCTTTCTGCAACTTTATAAAATGTCTTTTCAGATTTGATGTATTTTGATATTGAATCGTTAAAAGCTAGACTATCATCCTCCATCACATATAGAAATACACTTTCGTCTTCAAATGAAGTGTTTGGCATGTAATATTTATTGTAGTTGTCAACAATAAATATTAAAGACAGTATTGAAATCGGTATTAAAATTTTTAAATATTTCATTTATTTAAAATTTTTTGAAATAAAATCTCATCATTGAATTTATTATTATAAAAAACCCAGTCTTTTTTTAAACCAACCTCATTATAGCCATTTTTTTTGAATAATGAAATGCTATCAAAATTATTTGAAGAGATATTAGCATATAGCTGATGGATTGGAACATAATTCAAAACATGTTCTTCAATTAATTTTAAAGCTAAAGATCCAATTCCTTGGGATCTAAATTTTTCAAATATAATAATTCCAACTCCAGCCCTACGACTAACATAGTCATAATCGAAAAGATCTATGAAGCCGTATGAATTAGCTTCATCAAATATCACAAGTCTAAGTTGCTTATGCTCAATAATATCAAGGTGAGAATTTTCAATAAATTTTTTTAAAGTATGTTTAGAAAATGGTGAAGAAGTGTTTGAATAAACCCACAATGATTTATCATTCTCTGTATCATACATCATTTCTATATCAGTAGGTTCAAGAGCTCTAAGTCTTAATTTCATCTTATTCTAGTTAAACAATAGTTAAAATATAATTTTTAATATTATAAAATATTATTTTTAAGAAAAAATTAAAATGAAAATGTATTCTAAAATTCTAGTAATATCTTTAATATCATCTCTATTAGTTTTTAGTTTGTTTAATAAAATTGATGATATGTCTGATTCTAAATTTACCTCAGAATTAATAGATAACAAATATTCTAGCCTATCAATTCCTGCTAATTTTATTCAAAATAAATACGCCACTTCTTCATTACCTGATTTAACTTTTGCTGCAAATAAATCAATCGACGCAGTTGTTCATGTCAAAAACACAAGCATTGTTAAGGATAGTGATTCATGGGCTTTACAATTTTTTTATGGAGATGAATCTAGAAAAAAAGTTGGAACTGGCTCTGGTGTAATTATTTCTCCTGATGGATACATTATTACAAATTATCATGTTATTGAAAACTCTACTGAAGTTATTGTTACAACAAATGACAATAGAGAGTATGAGGCAGAAATAATAGGGTTCGATGAAGTTACAGATATTGCAGTTTTGAAAATAGATACAGATTCAAATCTTGAATATATTTTCTTTGGCGATTCAGATTCAACCTTAATTGGAGAGTGGGTTTTAGCTGTAGGTAATCCATACAACTTAAATTCTACTGTGACTGCTGGAATTATTAGTTCTAAATCTAGAGACCTGAATGAATTTGATCAAAAGAATCAGTCGTTTATTCAAACAGATGCTGCAGTTAACTTCGGAAATAGTGGAGGTGCCCTTGTAAATATTCAAGGTGAATTAATTGGTATAAATACTCTTATTCAATCAATGACTGGAGGTTATGTTGGTTATTCATTTGCAGTTCCAAGCAATACAGTTAGAAAAATATTTGAAGATATTATAGAATACGGTGATGTTCAAAAGGGTCTTCTTGGTGTCAGAGGTGTTGCTTTAAGATCTTCTTATTCCAAACAACTTAATGTTGAAGAAACAGAAGGTTTTTATATTGATGTTATAGAACCTGGATTTGGAGCTGACAACGCTGGACTTCAAAAAGGTGATATAATTAAATCGATAGATGATGTCAATATTAATAGATTTTCTGATTTATCAGGATATTTGTCGTCTAAAAGACCTGGAGATAAAGTAAAAGTAATATATATTAGAGATAAAAAGCTTAACACTACATCAGTAACTCTCAAGAAAAGTTCTAATTAATGAGAATAGATATACTTACGTTATTTCCTGACGTATTTGATAATTTAAACTCATTTTCTATTATTAAAAAAGCTATTGACTCAAAAAAAGTAAAGATTAATACTCACAATTTAAGAGATTATGCTGATAATTCTAGAAAAGTTGATGATTATCCATATGGTGGATTTCCCGGAATGGTTATAAAGATTGAACCAATAGATAATTGCATAGAGTCTTTAAAGAAAAAAAATAATTATGATGAAATAATTTATTTAACTCCAGATGGAGAGTTATTAAATCAAAAAGAATCAAATTATCTATCAACTTTAAAAAATATTATAGTTATCTGTGGACATTATAAAGGGATTGATCATAGGGTTAGAGAACACATTGTGACAAAAGAGATATCCATTGGAAATTATGTTGTCTCAGGAGGTGAACTTCCTGCTGCAGTTCTCTGTGACTCTATAATCAGAGTTTTACCTGGTATCATTGGTGATGAGTCCTCAGCACTTTCAGATACTTTTCAAGATAATTTATTAGCTGCACCTATATATACTAGACCTGAAGTTTACAGAGGTTTTCAAGTACCAAAAGTTCTTTTATCAGGAAACCAAAGTGAAATACAAAAATGGAATGATGAGAAATCTTTGGAAAGAACAAAATTACTTAGGCCAAATCTTTTTGATAATGAATAAAAAGGTTTATTT
>Ga0129351_1000038_pt1 | contig 37908 bp, 24 predicted proteins | sample CPBDNA_8_FD_94423 | JGI IMG/M metagenome (GOLD analysis project Ga0129351, IMG submission 94423) | Freshwater to marine salinity gradient microbial communities from Chesapeake Bay, USA - CPBay_Sum_27_0.2_DNA | ecosystem: Environmental > Aquatic > Marine > Coastal | place: USA: Chesapeake Bay... | reverse complement strand
CTTTCCTTTCAATTTTCATTCTATATATACTTCCCATCCAAACTACATCTGCAATGTATTGGTTTTGTTCATCAACCTTTTGTTGAACTGGATCTCCGCCTACATTGAGAGTTCCATTAAAGTCACCATGAATAGTGACGCTTTCTGAGATGAATTGTTGAAAAGATTTCATTTTAATTACAGTTCCAACGACGAAGGGCTTTATTAATTCTTGAATCTGGGTCTCTTGCAGTTTTAGCAGAGGTCAATCTCTTTTTCATTCCACTCATTCTTGAGCAGAATGACTTACGACGTTTTGCATCTTTAGACCCTGCTTTAAGTTCTGATGGTTTTTTGGTAACAGCAGTTTTCAGTTTGGAACCTGGATTTTCGCGGCGATATGCTTTTACAGCAGCTGGGCTTAATCCATCAGTTTTATCTTTACGATTTACTGATTGCCAGTCTTCATCTACTGATGACCTTTTGGCATTCTTAGGCAATTCTGTTGATGTTTGATTGTCATATCCAATATTTTCCTCAATTCCTTCTCCGTTTTCGTCTCTTCCTTCTGAGACTTGGAGGAATGGTTGTCCTGGTTCATACTCGGATACTTGAAAACTTTGTAGTTTTGCGCCAGGATATACTTTGACTATTTCATTTTGAACGTCTTTTCTAGAAGGTACTTTCGCATGGGGGAAAAACATTTTCATTGCATAATATTTTCCCCTAAAAGTTAAATGAACCAAAACAATATTTCCAACTCTTGTTGGCATTCTAATGGATTCATTTATTGTTCCTTCAAGACATTGGCAAGGATCACAATTACAAATTGGACAAGACTCTTCTTTTTTGACACAGTTTGGATATCTCTTACCAAACATAGTCTTCATGCCCTTCTTCTCATACCCTTTCCAACACTTCTCATCAAGTTCTAATTCTTCTCTCCAATCAGAAAATTCTTCTTTCTTCGTTGAATTTCCCCAATTAGATGCACCTTTTTTGCGGCATTTGACCAGTGCTCCTGACGCATATGCACTTGGCCAAACCTTATAGCGTGACTTTACTTTATGATAGCAAGCGTCTTTCTCTCCCGCTGCTTCGTTTGTCACGTAGTCTGCTGCAGTATCAATATAATCTGCTGCCTTTGTAATTTTAGACTGAACCCAAGCTTCAAGGTTTCCTTCTCCTTTTTTGCCCATTTTCTTTTCAAGTCTTTTAGCAGCATTTTTGACAGTTTTGAGTTCAGAACGTGCCATTGAATATTCATGATCTTTTTTCGTTTCTTCAGTAGCCACGTTAATTGCCTTCCCTCTTCTGTCTGGATTTGGATCTTGACTGTTCTTACGACGAAATGCTCTTTCCTCCTCATCTTTGGAGAGAGCACGCTTCATTTTACTGGAACCACACTTTGGTTTAGTGGTTTGACCTGGTTGCTTAGCACAAGGTTTTCCAGCATATTTACCACCCAGTTGAACCCAACCAGGTTTCCCGTCTGATGATTTACTTTTACTAAACCAATCACGAAGTGATGAATCTCCACTTTTACTTGCCTCATCAATTGAAGCACCATTTTCTTTACGGAGCATACCTTGAGGATCCACCATAAACCCCTTTGGAATGGGTTTGCATTCCTTATTGGTGTAGCAGTAGTATTGTCCCTCTGGGCAGCGACCGTTCTTTTTCATTCAACTGGTTTTGATTTAGTTTGTTCACCTCTTGCTCTTTTTTTACGTCCAGCACAATGTGCTTTCTGAGAGAATCCTTTCGGATTTGAGCAATCAATACTCTTTTTATATTTATTAGTCCAAGACTCTTGAAATTCTTTAAAAGTCTTCATAAACCTATGATCGTAAGAGGATCAGTCAATTGTGTTACAGTTGCAATTCCTGAAGAAACTGTAACAGTATTTTTATTTGCGATATTAATTGTACTAGCGGTTCCTATTATGGATCCTCCACTGTTTATCCCTACAGACCTGTTATCTACCCAAGACTGAACTCCAACAGTGCTGCTAGAAAGTACATACCCATTAGCAGTTGGTTTTCTAAGGTTTTTTTGGCTAATGAGTTTTGGCATCAGTTTGCAGTCTCCAAAACGCTTAAGATTAATTTTAGCGTGCTGTTAGCACTCCCAGAAACTTGAATAGAATCACTCGTCTCCAATACAAGTTTTCCATCAAGTGGAATAAATGCATCATTGACTGGGACAGTACCTTCTTTGATTATTTCGGTTGTTGTGGAACTTCTCTTATGTGACATAGTTACAGTCGCATCAGATGCTCCATAATTAGTGACATGTGCATACAACACAATCGCTGTGTATCCAGTCGGAGCGGTGTATGCTGTTTGTGAGTCTGTAGTGATTTCTAAAGTTTCTGTTTGAAACCTATTGAGTGCTAGTTGTGCCATATTAACTGAGTGCTAAGATAAAGGGTGTCATTTCTGAGAATAAACTTCTAGTGAAAGCTCTTCCACTAATTGTACCGGTGTTTTGATTAATTTGTAGTTCATCACCGATTCTGAAGTTTCCTGCTTGGTCTGTACTTGTATAAACTACCTTTCCTCCATTTGATGTGACAACTTCATTTGCTTGAACTGTGACACCACCTCTCTTTGGAGTTGCTGAAGTAATATCATTACCAGATCCAACATATTCAAATGTATGTGAACTTGCAACGATCTTACTTTGCTGATAAAAATATGCAGTTGAACCAACACCAACAGTATTGATCAAGTTTTCATCAAGAGTTAATGTAGTAATTCCAGACACAACTGGTGTCGAACTATTTATTGTATAATAAATTGGTGACATCGATGCAGTTGCTGTCGCAGTATTAATTCCACTTTGAGGTCCAGATATTGTAATATTTGGAGTACCTATGTATTGAGTTCCACTACTGATGATAGTAATTTCAGAAACACTCTCTCCTTCAAGTGTTGCAAATGCAGTTGCAGTTTCACCATTTGGTCCAGATGGTGCATCGATAGTTACAGTTGGAGTTGAGGTATATCCAGTTCCACCAGATCCAACAGTTATTGTCTCTACACTTTGATAGAGTTGATCAAAATAAACGACTTGTCCATCATATGGTCTTGTTGTTCCTGCACCAATATTAACTACAACATTATCTTGCGCTGCAGCTGCAGATGAAGTAACGATACCAGTAGATTGAAGACTACTTACACCGTCTGCAACCAATCCATAAGTTCCAAAACTTGAGTTACTATTTGTCAAATCACAAGTTGATCCCTTATAGCAAGTAATCGCTTCGTTACAGCAAATAGTAAATACTGAAACTAATTGTGCAAATCCTTCGTTTGTAATTGCAACTCCAACACCACCTTGATTGTACTGAGTATAACTATCACAAACAATTGATTTAAGTCCTTCTGCTTGAGCACCATCAATTCTTAATCCAGTTCCAGTTGTAGTGTTACTGGTGCAATTTTGAATGTATGGACTTTCCCACTTTCCACCTCCAACATTAGTTGCTATCTCTGCTGTTGGGAAACCAATTGCAGCAGCAGGTGCTGTATGGTTTGTGAATGTCATGTTTGCCAAATAGCAACCTTTTCTTACGTGGAAAATATCTTTTGTCGCTGTATTTGGTGTTACAGTTACAGTCTTTAAATCATCTCCAACAATAGAAACGAAAGCAGGAACTTCAATTGGATTGTTCTCTGCATAGTTTCCTGCAAGAACCTTAATAACTGTTCCAGTAGTAGCGATTCCTACTGCTCCAGAAATTGTTAATTTTGCGTTGTCAATAGAAGTTCCATTGTTTTCATCATTACCATCTTTTGCAACATATAAAACGTTAGGTGCAGAGTTAATACCTGTTGCACTTCCACTGAGAGTAATATTATCTCCAAGATAAATCTGAGAATTTGTAATGGTAACAATACCAGAAGTAATAGTATTGTTATTACCGTCAATGGTAACAGACGCTCTACCAACAGTCAGAATACCGATAATTCTTGCATCACCATCGACATAGAGAGCAGTGCTTCCCAATCCAATAGTGACTGTTCCAATACCATTAGAGGATCCAAATGTAGCAATACCAGTGTGGAAAATATTATTATTGAAATCTACATGATCATAGAATGTAGAAATTCCAGAAACAGTGATTCCTCCACCAACAACGGTTATACCACTTCTTGCTGTGACAATTCCAATTGAATCTACATTAGTTACATCATTATAAGTTATTGTTCCTGCAACAGAAATATTGCCAGTGATTTCAGTATCACCTACAACGTAAAGGGAAATTCCAGCTTTAGCAGATGTGGTTGCAATACCAACACTCTTTGTTGTATGAATACCAACAGAGTCTGTAGTCCATGTTCCAGCAGCACCAACTACACTGCCACCACCCAGAGCGGTACTAGCAATACCAACCCATTTCGAATTAGCTTGGTCGTAAATTAAAAGTTTGTTGTTACCAACAGTTTGGTCAAAACTAACATCATCAAGATCTTTGATAAATCCAGCACCACCGCCACCAATGGTAGAAATTTGCTGCTGAATTCTGTTAATGAACAAACTGTAGTGTTTGGAAAGATCTTCAAGAGTAGCAAACTTTTGATCCATTGGTGTCAATGGATCTTTTCCTGCCCCAACACTTTGTGGTTTATCTGTTGGTTCATTTACAATTTGAACTTCCTCTTTTAATTGCTTTTGGGAAGTCTTAATTATATCTACAAGTTTATAGAGATTACTAATATCAGATTCTACTGATTCTACATTTTGTCTTACCGATATAACTTCTTGTCTTACATCATCAATGTCTTCGTCATAATATTTTACTTCTGGGAAATTTGAAATTTCTTCCCTTAAGTTATTAAAGTATCCTAACAATAATTCATCAGTTTCTACACTTTGATTATTAATTTTTTCAAGTTTTTCGTTGACAGATTGTTTTAATGAATTGTACTCACCAAGGATCTGTTTTTTTAATTTGCGATCATCATCTTTAAATTCTTTATGATATTCCCAAATTTTAGATGATGTAGATTTAAATTCTTCCCAGATTTCGGTTTTGGTTTGATTTAATTTTTCTTCAAGAGCTTGCTTTTCTATCTTTGTTTCAAAAGATAAAACTTCTTTTTCCTCTTGAATTTTTTCAATTTCAAGATCAAATTTATCAGTTATTGATTGAATAGAATCTCTTACATTACCAAAATTCTCTCCAATGTCATTAAATGTTTTTCTAACATTTACATACCAAGAAAAATCGGGAACATCTTCAGTTTCTTGTACCCAATGGGGAACATTTGGAATAGAATTTTTTGTTTCATTAATAGCACTACGAAGAGTTTCCAACTCCTCTTCATAATATCTAACTTCTGGAATATTAGAAACAGTATCTTTTAAATAAGAAAGGGTTTCTTCCAATGAAGATACATTATCTCTTATTTCTGGTATTTTTGATACGGATTCTGAAATATACTCTTTTACAGAGTCAATTTGATCACAAATTGCTTCTATTTCTACATCATAATATTTTACTTCGGGAGTTTCTTTTACCTCTTCCCTAATTCTTACAATTTCTTCACTTAATTTTTCTAATTCTTCATCATAATATTTTACTTCTGGTACTTTAGGAATATCCTTCCTTACGTCACTAATCAGACGTAAAACTTCTACTAAAACACCATCAGAATTTGTATTTTTTTCTTCTTTAACTTCCTCAAGAAGAACCTCTTCCTTTTCTACAGGTTCTTCTGAAGTTGATTCCTTCAAATACTCTTTAATTGAAGGCAAATCATCATAATTTCCGGCGAAATCATTAATGGATGGTAAATTGTTCTTATTGTTCGCCATTTGACCAAGGGTATGAGTAAATAATACTTTGGGATTTCTCTCCCAAGAACTATTTAGTATCTTCCTTTAGTCCAGATTTTAAAAGTTTAGCCAAGTCTGAAGTTGAACCAACAAATAATGCATTGTTGACGGTTGATGGTCCAGATTTTTTTTCTTCTTCAACTTCTTTTAATTTCTTTTGAAGATCCATCAATTTATCTGTTGCATCCGCAACGTTTTTAATCAATTGACCAGCAACTTCATATGCTCTTGGCATTTCGCTTTCTTGTGCTAACTCCAAAATGCCATTAATTGCTTCTTGTCCCTTTTCAATTAAACTGTATAAGTTTCCTCTTGTATATTCATAATCCTTTTTAATATCTTCGTGGGACATATCCATCTTTTTGATGGAGGTCTCTCTTGTTTGTGATACAATTTCTCCAGTGACGTTGAATGCATCATTCAAATCATCAAATTTATCTGTCATAATACTCACTCAAAACTTCCACTAAATCCAAAGTCATCTCCGACTTCAATCAAGGCATCATCGGCGTCTGTAATTGCCTTCACATCTGATCCAGAAACGTGTGCTGCAGCGGTTGTCTCATCAGCACCTCTTGTAACTGTCAAGGTGTTTCCAGATTTACTCTCAACATACAATTCTTCATTATCAATAACAATGTAAGTTTCTGCTGTTATGCTACTAGCATCATTAACGACAACAGACGTATCAATAGCACTGATGTCTCCATTCAAGTTTGTAACTACAGTTCCAGTATAGTTCTTCAGTGCTCTTGGAGTAACAACGTATGTAAGATCTCTTCCACCATTACGTGCATCAAGACCTGAAGAAGATGCTGCAATATAACCAATGGAAACTCTTTTGATAACATCGTTGGATGCAGAAGAAACTGGTCCAAACAGATAAGTTTTTGCTGTAAATCTTAGAGTATAGATTAATGCTCTTCTAGTTGAAAAATCACCTTCATAATCATCATTCATTGTGATACTATCTAAGATGATTGGAACATCCCTTTTTTCTCCGATCTCACTCACCAAATTGACCGACATGGTATATGCTGGTTGAAAGTTTGGTAAAATTTGTTCTATAATTTGAAGAGCATCTTCGTTCAATTTACACATTACATTTAATTCAAATGACATGTTGTATGGAACGGGCATAAACACTTTCTTTTCTTGTGTTTTATCCGTTGAAGAAGAAGTTATTATAGTTTGAGTTGAAGTAACTTTTCTAGTTGGATCATAACTCAAACCATCAAATTCAAATGACATTCTCGGTAGTGTCATTTGGACGGGTTTATTCAGATTTGCGGATTGCTGCAATCTTGCCAAAAACTTTTGTGACGGTCCATAAGCAAGAGGTACTTTAATAACGCTAGTTACATCATCGCTACTATCAGAATGTTTAATGGTTAATCCATTAAACAAGGTTCCGAAAGCAATGATGGTCTTCCTTAAAATTTCGTGGTAATGATAGTCAAACATTTTATATTATGTTATAGATTTTTATTAGACCGTCAATTTATTTAGGGTATTCCAAAAGGATTCTTTTCGGTAAAATCTATAATGTCATCTGCTTCAGATTCTATAATATCATTTTCAGCATAAGTATCGACCAAATCGTCAGTGTCAAGACTTCTTAATTGACTTACTGCTCCACTTTCCGATCCAGTTATATTTTCTCCAACAACGAATGTTCCATCAACTTTATAAACTTCTAAAATATTGGTGGTTCCATCCCAATCATTAACACGAGCAGTTGTTCCACTGATAGATCCAGTTACAATCTCATTGAATACAAATGTCTTACTAGTTGTTCCTAAACCTACAGGTGGAGAACTTACAGTAACTGTAGGAGCACTGCTGTAACCCAAACCTGCATTGGTGATTCGGATCGAAGTAACAATTCCTGCAGAACTAATGTAAGCAACTCCAGTTGGTACAATTACTTCATCTGGATCCTTCTCACCAATGAGGTTGGAGATTGTTACTGTTGGATCTGATGTATATCCAGCACCAGCATTTGTCAGAGTAATTGTAGTAACTGTTCCTGCCGCACCAATTGTTGCAGTCGCTTCTGCTGTTGTTCCTCCACCAATTGGACCGCTGATAGTGACAGTTGGTGCTGTGGTATAGTATATACCAGGATTGGTGATAGTAATTGCATCAATAGTTCCCACTCCACCAGCAGTGGTTGATGCAGTAGCAGTTGCACCGCCTGGAACTGAGAATGTAATCGTTGGTGCTGTAGTATATCCAGATCCACCACTTGTTATTGTAACTACACCAACAGCACCATTGTCAGAAAGAACCGTTGTCGCTGCAGCACCAGACCCTCCACCACCGATGAAAACGATTCCTGGAGCAACTGTATATCCTATACCTGGATTAATGATTTCTACTGCTTGAACCTTAGAATCCGACGTTAATCCTTCACAATCAGTTAAAGCACCGATCATAGAGGCGATGCCAATTGCGGTTACTCCACCTGCAGGAGCAGATGAAATTGCTACTCTAGGTGCTGAAGTATAATCAACACCTCTATTAGTTATTGTAACACTTCTGAGAGCACCGCTAACAAAACCAGCTATCGCTGTTGCAACAGAGGAAACTCCTACAAGAGTTAAAGATTGTATATATCTACGATCAATAAGATTGTCATCAATTTCTTCAACACTGGTGTCGAGAATTTCATCTTCTGCACGGAACAATTCACATCTTAATTCATAAACATAATTTTTCTGAAGTTGATAGAAAGGTTTTTCATGCTCAACATATTTAATTTCAAACAATCTATCCCCCAAAGGAAAATAAATTAAATCACCTTCTTTGGGTCTGGTTGCTAATTCTATGTTTGGTAAATTTTTTATTAATGGCGTTATATATGATTCGTATCTCTCTTTGGATAAAATCAGAACCAAGTCATCCATTTCTTGGATGCCAAATTTAGACATCAGGGTTCCTAAACCTTGATATCCATCATAGGTATCTACATATGCCTCAATTGGATATGCATTCTCAAATTTCGATTCTATTACTTCTCTAATAATTGTATTTTTATTTACATACTGTCTTGGTATGTAATATACCTCCACACCATAAATCTTCAGTTGTTCATTAATTAAATCTTGTATAAGATTTTGTTCACCTCTTGTCCCTTGCTGAAAAAATGGATTGAGCATGGCATTATCCTATCATGTCTAATGGGGGAAGTTCATAAGTATTGGACATTTTTTCCATTAAAGCATCCAATTCTTTTTGAGCATCATCATATATTTGTCTTCCATTCAATTCAATTCCACCAGGTAATTTCACTCCTTGGAATTTAATAAGATTTTGTCCCCATTGTCTCTTGATAAGAGATGTTAAGTATGGTTTTAAGAAAGAGTCATTATAAACTCTAGTGTGATCTTCTGGATTCAATACTCTAAAGCAATCTATGATTAAGTAGTTTCCAGCAGTAACACTTCCCCAATCAATATCCAGGTATAATCTGTCTTGTCTTTGGTTAAATCTTATTTGTTTTTCGGTAGTTAACAGGAAGTTGATATCTGACAGATACGTTTGTACCATTGCATAGGTCAGAATTTCAGTTGAACCCCAATAATATATGTCATTAAGAAACAATTGATACTTCACACTGAACATATTGTTTGTAACAGTGTTTGTTCCATCAAAATGGAATATTTTATTTACACCGATAACTGCTGGAGGTATTTGCAAATAATTGCTGTTCTCCTCATAACTAAAACTTGTTGAAACCCCAGCAATAGTTGCCGATTCTGTCGTTGTAACAATTCCAGTCTTTACACCGCTCGCTGGCGCTTGACCTCTTTTTATATCATCTTCTGTTATTTGATATTTCAAATACATTTGAGAGACACCATCAAAGTGTCTTTCTTGAAAAAATTGAATAGCGTCATCAACAAGATCCTCAATTTGCTCATCAGCAACGTTGATCTCTAAAACTGGCGCTCCCAGTTTTCTTTTGCAATAATCTATTAATTCTGACCTTGAAGAAGGTTGCGCCATTTAATTATTACCTCTCAAATTATTTATGGTGCTGAAGAAATGCCAGGGATCACCAGAACATTTCCTTCCGCAAGTCTATAAACAGTCGTTCCAGAACTAACAAGAATTTCATACACATATCTTCCTTCTACTAAATTTCTTGTTTGAGCAGCACTTATGGAAGAGATAAATTTGCCCTCAGTGGTGCTAGTAAATCCAACACTAAAAGTTGCTACTGCATAAGAAGTTGATCCAACAGACACACTTTTTGCCATCTGTGATGAGGCAGTCCAACTAGTAAAATCAAAAGCAGTCCCATCTGTTCTAGTAACAGTAAATGAATCGCTAAATGTTGCTCCAGCGTTAATCTTTAAATTAACACCATATGCAACACCTGCACTTGGATCGAACTTGATTGTGTGTGATGCCATTAGAGTTTCGCCACTACTTCTGCTTGTTTGTAGTATAATTTAACATAACATTTTGCAACAGTTCTCACAAGTTCAATATCATCTATATTATCTATCTCTCTAGAAATTTTTTCATATTCAAAAAGTTTATTCACACTTTCTAGTGATACTTCATCAGGATCAAGTTTCATTTGCAATACTCCTCAAAAGAAATTTTATTTCATTTAAATCATTTTTTATAGAATTGACATCATTTTCCAGATTGTCAATTCTATTTTTTTCATTTTCTTGATGATTTTTTCTGGAAATGTAAGATTCATATTCAGATTTATTCACATTTACAATTGCATTTGTTTGGGGGTCTCTATAGAGACTAGTCTCACCTTCAACGGGAATCAAATTTTTATTCATTTTAAGCAAATCCAATTACTCTCAAGTCTTGAATTACCGGTACAATAGAAGAGTTCGTTGAAGTCATGACCAATTTAATTCTAAAGACTTTGAACGATGGTAATTTATCGATTGTGAACTCATACTCATTAAATGAATTTGGAGTTGGAACATAATCATATGCGGTGTTCTTGATAACATTTTTGTCAGAAGAACCATTATTCAAAGAAACATCAATTACATCACCACTCGCATTGAGGTTAGTATAACCTGGGAATGGAGCAAAGATTGGATCATCTGATACATCATTTTGAATGGCATAGAATCCACGAATATCACTTTCCAGTCCAAGAGATGCAGTCAAGAGAACTTTGATTGATGTAGCAGAGTTTTCCAGAGAAATTGGTTTTGAAACATAATAGAATGCGTTTGGATCACTTTCTATTGTATTTGCTCTGTTATCAGTTACATAATTACTTATTGGTGCATTAATTCTATTGGATGTAAAGATAATGCTTGATCTTGTAATATCAATGCAAGGAGACAATCTCGAATCAGCACTCAACATATCCATGTTGAGTGTAAATGATTTTCTTCCTGGTAGATTTTGCAATCTTGCATCTTCTTTATTGCGAGATGCAATTGCTCTTGGAGAATCAAAATAGTTATTACTGAATAATGTAACTGGTTGGAATCCCTTATCGACATATGGTGTCTCAGTTCCGTCAATTGATTTTCCAGTGATTGTTCTAACGGATGGGGATAATGTTGTAAATTTGGGTGATACTGATTCAATTTTTGGTGTAATGATGTTGTATGGAACATTATACGTTGCATCAATTTTTTGACCACCAACCTTTTTCGTTTCCGTAAAGAACAGTTTGGGGAATGATGCTCCAGTTCTATCTGTAAGATTTGTACCAGAAGACATATCAGCCTTCAAGAAGTAATGGTCCAACCCAATTTGATTTGAAATACTTGCATCACTTAAATCATGTGTCTTATTGATTCTAAGGAGTGATACTCCATTCATTTCATACTTATAAACAAGAGTTCCAACGGAATATGGGAAAGCCTTTGTTCCATTTATCTCTCTTGTAATTCCAGTTAAAGTCGAATCGGAAATACCAGTATATTCAATAATCTCATCATTCATTAAAACGTATCCTGGGTTTGTGCTGCCAACACTTACACCTTCAAAAGTCGTAAAGTTGGAGGTGCTAGCAACAGATATCGCAGACGTTGATGCTGCGGTGTAGTCAACGCTCAGTGATGTTGGAATTACATCTGGGAGAGCATTGCTAATTGTCACTTTATTGACATCGGAGTACATACCATGGTTTCTGTGATTGACTTTAAAGTGCAATCCATCAAACACCTCTTGAATAGTACCAGTAATTGTTACATTACCACCTTTAGAGGCATTCAATGTAGTTGTAACTCCAGAGTTGTTGATGTAGGTTAATGTAAATCCTGCACCTACAGTAAAGTCTCCCTGAACGTCTGCTATAGTGAGTTCATTTAATCCACTGATATCAGATACACTCAATCTTAAGTTTCTGCCAAGAGATGAAACTCCAACCGCAGAGATTGTAAGAAGATCTCCTACAGAATATCCAGTTCCTCCATCATTAACGGTAGCAGCGATAGCGACTCCATTACTTATCGTAATGTCTGCCGTTCCATTTCTACCAGTTCCAACAACGTTTGTTAGAGTCAAGTTGGAATAAGTTGTTCCACCACTGCTTGGAGTGTATCCCGTACCGACGTTTGTAATTTGTAAGGTATTGATTGTTCCCGCAGTTCCAACAAGATTTCCTGTTGCACCAGATTGTAATTGGATAATTGTATTTCCATTTGACAAGTCTGGATCATTTACTGTGGTTCCAATTCCAATACGAATTGTTTTTGAATCAATATCAAATGCGTCCCTTCTCAATCTGGAAATATCAGTTGGAAGGGTTGGGTTGAAGAACTGTACAGATCCGTTGGTAACGAAATCCGCTCTGTATAATTCAAACTTCAAATCTTCATATTGACTTGCATCCCAAGTAGAAGCATTTTGTGACTTAAAGAGTGATCCAAGGATTGGTTGAGCGGAAACCAGAACTTGTCCCGCTTCAGTTGCAATAGAGGTTACATCAGATTCACCAATTCTTGAGATCCATGCAGTGTAATCTGTAGAATCTGAAAGAAGAACCAGTGCATATTCTCTATTACCATTCAGATAAACTGGAGAATCAAAAGTAAATTTGGTTGCAACTGTAGCATCATCAGAAGTATTAACCTCATCTGCTGAAAGTTCTACTTCAGAGAATGCTAAGATTGTTGATGAAGGAAGACCATTCTGAACTTCTCTGATTTGACAATATACTGGTAAAGTTGATGATTTGGTATTGAAATAAACATTCAGACTTGTAACAAAAATTCCAGTTTCATCATCAACATAGAAAGTTTGGGCAAGAGGATCTCTTCTAACTGGTCTAACTACTTGAGTTATAACTCTTGCAGATGCACTAGCACTAGCAGATGCTGAAGTTGAAGATGTTAATGTTCTACTCTGTTCAAATTCTTCATGTTCTACTCTAGCATTTCTCAAAGAAAGAGTTGCTTCTTGAGTATTGTCGATACTTCCTTCTGAGTAGAAAATTTCTTCAGCGGAAGTGGTTACGACACCACCGACTCTACTGTTTATTGAACTATTAGTTAATCTAAATGCAGATCTTCCAGTTTCAAATGATGGATAATCACCAGTTCCATCTGGAACAAGGTATGATCCAATTAATGTTCCGACATTATCTGAAATTAGTCTTACATTTGTGACTGTGGCAACAGCACCACTGCTCTGACCTCTCAATATCATTCCAGATGAAATCCAACCCCAGTATTCTGGTTGTCTTTCGTTTGATAGACTGAAAGTATCAATGTTCAGAACAGTGCTAGTTTCTGAGTAAGACGCTGGAATTACATTATTTCTATCATATGGATTTTCTGTGAAGACATCAGTTGGATTGTTATAAGGTCCATACTTGTGATTTGATGATGCAATTCTAAAATCAATATTTGGAATCGTGTCTGGATCAACGTCGGTAACATTCTGTGCTGTTATCATCGTTCCACGAACTCTTTCACCTACTTGGAAGGTGCCAGATTCCATAGTGATTTCAAGTAATTTAGGGAAACAGAACCCATTAACATCAACATTATCAAAGAACGCATAAAGTTGCGTATTTGGTTTCATGCGTCTAGCAGTGAACTGAATGTTCCTCGAACGCATGAACTGAATTATGTCCCTGCTGACAATTCTGTCTCCAAGAGATTCTGTATCGAGTTGTTCTCTAACTGTGTGTCTTACACCAGTTCTTCTCTGATCAAGATTGGTTGTAAGACTTACATTTCCACTTACATTAGCGGAAACTGTATTACCACCAGTATTCATATTCAATCCAAGGGAAAGATTGATGTTCTGTCTTACACCATTAGTTTCCCAAGAATTCCAAATGATTGGACTTACTCCAAGTCTAGAACCATCTGCCCTGTCGTCTATTTCTGCTCTTAATGCTTCAGCAACGCCAGTGAAAGATCCTTCCATTCTAACGTCTCTGACTTCAAGACGATTTACATCAATCCAAACATCTACTGATGGTTCTAAATCAATAGTTCCCTCATAACTCTTAACTAAGTATGGGGTAACATTTTCTACTCTGGTTGCAAATGGTTGTTCAACCCATAGAGATTCTGTGTAATCCAGAGTTACAACATTACCAGTTTTTTTAATGTTATTTCCAGTAATATTGCTAAGATAATTACGATCTTGAGTTGAATTTGTAGTTGTACCGAGTCCAGCGATTGCATCTGACCCAATCTCAAGATTTAATTGAGTTGTGTAGTGTGATGGTCTCAATTGACCATTTTGAACATCTAGACTGTTCTTGACACCAACACTAACGTCTTGTGTTCCTACAGATGAGAAGTTATCAATCAAGAATCCAGACTTAAATCTATTTTGTCCTTGAGCATCAGCAACAAACAAATTAGCGGTGTTGTCCTCAAGAAGTGAAAGTGATGTATAATACTCAAGATTTTTAATTCTATTTTCAAGTCTGAAGATATCACTCATCTGATATCTCTTATAATTTACAAAAGTTACTTCGGCATCTTTTACATCATAGAGATATGGAGGTAACGCAATGTTAGCGATATTTAAAGACTCGGAAACTTCTGTTGGAAGTTTTGGATCATCTGAAGGTTCTCCAACTTTTACTTGGAATACACCATCTTTGGTTAAATACACTCTGTCAATTCTTGGCAGATAGTAATTAAACGAGAATGTTGATGATTCGTCACTCGCAAATACATGATTTGAACTATGATTTCCATCAGAGAAAGATCTTCCATCAAATTCAAATGGGGATCTTGACCCACTAGAAACTGTGAAGTCATTAACTCTTGGTCTTACATCAATTATATCAGTGTTTCTTACTCCATCTAAAACTTGAATATCTTTTTGGTAATCAAAGTCTGCATATGAATTAGAGGTTGTTACGTCTCCAGTGTCAGAAGATTCGTAGTATCCTTTTGAGAATACAACTTTTAATTTTCTTATTGGAGACTTTACTCCTTGTTTTCTAAGAATATATCCATATCCATAATGAGTTGGAGTTTGTCCATTATTGAATGTGAATCTACTTGTTATATTATTGCTACCTTGATCTAAAGTTCCAGCGATTGCATTGACACCAGAATTTTGGAATGAAATTATTTCACCAGACTGGAAAGTATTTTGATTTAAATATACAAATCCAATTTTACTGCTATTGAGTTTTTCTGCATATTTTGCTCTAGCACCACTAACAGATCCAATCAGTTCTTCCCCAATAATCAAGTCATCAGTTTTTGATGTTGGTCCATCCAAAGATCCAAGAACCAAATTTGGTAGTGTTGGATTGGATGTATCCGATGATTCATATACTCCTAACAGTTCAATGGCATCCGCAACGTTTAAAGAAATCTTTTCATCTTGAACTCTGGTTCCGAATGGATATGAACCAAAAGTAAGTCCATCATTTCTGGTTGTTGATCCTATTCCTGAGTAGTCGTAGTTTGATTTATCTACAATTAAAGAAGAAATTGCGGTTTTTCTCTTTGATTTTGAAGTTACAACGTCTTTTCTAACGGTAGCAACTAATTTTGCTGCAGAATCGTTACTTCCAAGTCCATTAATTGTAAGTTCCGTTGATCCGTTGGTAAAATCAAACTTATCTTCCGTCAGAGTTTCAAGAGTTCCATCAGAACGAACTAAAATATATCTTTCTTCGTCAAATGGTAAAAATACTAAATTGGTTCCAACTGAAATCGTGTTGGATGAATTTGATGTAATGGTTACATCATATTCTTTTCTCAAAACAATGTTTGAATTTGTTAAATCTACAGATTCAATGTTGACTTTTGGTAATCTTGCAAATAATCCGCCGTTATTTTTTGACCCTCTGAACTTTGTTCCGAGCAAACTGAGATCATTTACGCTTGTTGAAACTCCAACGGAAAAAGTTCCGTCACAAATTCCAGTGACAGTCGTTACTCCACTGATTATCAGAGAATTTGTTAAAACTTGATCAATTTTTGCAAAAGATGGGTCTGTTGCATTACCAAGAGTATAACGCAGTAAGTTTCCAGTGGTAACGATTCCTGGGAAAGTTACTAATGCACTTGTTACTGTTGCCACTCCTGCTGAAAATGGGGAAATTGTTGCATTTCCACCACCAATTGAGAAAGAAACTGATTGTAAAGTATCAGCAGCAAACGTTTTTGATGCTCCAACGTTTGCATAAAGGGATTTTACGTCAGAAATACCATAATTCGTGAATCCTGTGCTTACTCTGGTCGAATTAGAGTTATCAAAAATTAGTTTTTCGCCATTTATAAACTCACCAGATATCTGATACACTGTCAGTGCAGTTCCAGCAGTCACGCTATTTTTTAAGAATCCAATAGCGCCACTAGAATCACCTTTAACTCTTGCTGGTACTGAAAGAGTAATTGGTTCATTGATGGACAAATCACCATATGTTTGAATATCAAATAAAGAGATATCCCATCTGTTCAAATTTGAGTTTGACTCATAAGAACCAGACTCTAATGCAAAATCATAGACTCTAGCAACACCAATTTCTTTGCCAGCAGCAACGTAAGAACTTACTCCGATTCTTTGATCTCTTAAACTTACAGTTGCAGAGGTGTTGATACCTATACTTGGAGCTCCTGATGATCTATTGAGTTCAAAAGTAGTTCCAAAATCAAAATTAACTGCTTTATTTTCAATTAATTTTGTTGTTCTTGGTTTGGGAATATCTAGGAATGTTGAGGATATTTTTTCTACTTCATATCCTCTTACATATGCCTTTCCTGGACCAACTTTATAGACCATCATGTCTTCTGATGGACTATCTCCAGATGAAGTTAATTGATTTGAGCGATATATACCACCATTACCTTTTCCATCATTAAGACTTTCTTTTATACTTGTTGTAAAAGACTTGATATAATAATTTCCAGACTCATCAAAAGTTCTTCTTGCTAACTCATCTGCTAATAAGTTATAATTTGTATTTTTATTTAATTCTCTTAAAACACCATCCTTAACATTTGCTAATTCTACAAATCCAGGTGTTTCAAAATCGTCTAAATCTCTCTTTGCTAAAGTTGCAGTAATTTTTAATCTATCTGCTCCTGGGGCAGAATAGTTATTAAAACCACCAGCATTATCATTCAGATATGGGTCAATGTCTGCTGAAATTACATCTTCGACTACTTCCAGACCAACTCTGTAACTGGGAGTATTTGTATATTGATCTAACAGTAAAATCTGGTCATTGACGGTTACAAAATAACCTCTTAAAAAATAAACTCCTTGAGATAAAGCAAATGCGGATCCAATAGAAGTTGAATTTGTGTCAATAGTTCTAGCAAATCCTTCACCAGATACAATGAAAGAATTTCCAAAAGAAATATCCGAATCTGCAATCAGATTTTCTGCATCATCAAATTCTCTCTTGGAGAAGTTATTTTGGTTTGAACTATAGTAGTCAACATAAAGGGTTATATTTCCTCTTTCAGACTCATCTGATGTGATAACCTTTTTGACTACTGCTACAACTCCAGAAGTTTCTCCACGGATTTGTAATCCAACAAGTTGGTCCAAATAAAGAGATACTGGTATCCCCAGAAAATTACTCTCAACTTCTACCGCAAAGAAATCTTTGAGGTAAGTTAATTGACCAGGAATTACCCTAGCACCTTCCTTAAAGAAATGTGTGCCAAATTGTTCAACTTGATTCTGTAAAATTGACTGAAGGGTTGTCAGTTCTCTTGCTTGAACTGGATAACCTGGTTTAAAAAGGACTTTATAGTAGTCCTTATCTTTCCCACCAATTACTGGTTCATTATAGTCATCAAAATATGGAGCTACGTTGAGATTAGTTTCCTGAGACATAATTCCTTAGAATTGCAAAATAACTTTGATATCTTCTTTTTGGTTTGATGACCTAGTGATTGACGGTCTATTGTCGACATATATGATGTTTCCAGAATATTTTTTGACTTCTGGTTGGGAAACTCCCTTCACAAACGACTGTCCCAAATAATATGTCCTACTATTTATTACGGTACTAACACCTGGATTAGAAGAACTTCCAAATGTTGTTTGAATGCCTAAAGTAGCACTTCCGCCTACAATATTAAATGATCCACCGCTTCCAATGTCTGCGGTAAATCTATGCATTTTGAATCCGTAAGTTGGCGAAGTATTTCTTGTACCATCAGTATTAAATCCAACATGGTATCTATCTTGCCAATATTTCAAAACTCCAGTATTTTTATCATATGAAACTACTCTACCAAAAGCAGTAGATCCAACTCCAATAGTTTGAGTTATTTGAGTATCAGCGGTAAATGTAACTGAACTATAACCAACTCCTGTCAATTTTAATGCATAAACAGCACTTGCTTTGTCAAGAGTCAAATTTGAATTTGAGTTTGATTGTGGATTTTCCACAACCCCTACCCTTGCAATTTCATTTCCAGTTATAAAATCGGGATTTTCCGTATCATTTTCAATTCTGGAATATAAAAGAACATTATATGCACCAAGTTCTCTGTAAATATCTGCTCCATGACCACCTTGAGGTGGAATAATAACATCAAAAACTGGAGATGATGATCCAGTTGGAACACCTCCACCTGCTAAATCAACAATTCCAAAGGTATATCCAGACCCTCCTTTAGATATTGTTACTGAATCAACCTTTGCATCATTGTTAATTACAACTGTTGCCTCAGCACCGCTTCCATCACCTCTAATTGGAACTCTGGTATATGTTCTATTTGCAGTTCCTAATCCAACTCCCCTATTTGAAATTGTTACAACTTTTATTTGACCGCTAGTTGAAGCATTATTTCTTACAGCAGCGGTAGAGGTGCTAGTTTCCCAATCTTGAGGAACTGGCATATATTCAGTAGAGTCAAATTTTACAATATCACTTGGGTTGATTGTATATAAGTATTTCCAGACATATCCATCGCCGCTTGTTCCTGCAGACCTTGGTTCTAAATCAGTGAATGTTGGTTCGTCTAAGGATGGTCTTCCAGAAGGATTTTCTGGAGTAGTTCCATTTTGGAGACAAATATAAACTCTGTAATCACTATTCATTACATAGTAATTTGCAGAGTATAAATCAACTGAATTAGATGGTTTAGATGTATTAGTTGCACTTATATCATGGCGATACATATCATAAGTGATCCCCGATGTCCAGGTTGTTCTTTTAACAACCTGTCGAACATCATTTTTAGTGATCTTCTTCAGGGCAATCATTGTGTCCCAATAATTGTTCTCCTCATCAAAATTATCTTTTGGTGAGGGGGGAGTTGTGTTCCAATCACTATCATAGTCTGTAGGATTTGGAAGTCCTACAAACGAATAGTAAGAATTACTAGTGGATGCAACTCCCGCAACAAAATTCTTTGCATTAACAATTCGAAGTTGATCAGTTATAATAGCTGCCATTTTACAGACTTTTTTTATCTATTTATTAGGTTATGCAGTATAGTCTTTGAACTTGAGGAAAGCACTTCTATTCACGAGGGTTGAAGTTGAAAGTCCTCCAACACCCCTACTAGTATGATTGCTGAAAGTTGTAGAAACTCCTGCGGACAGGTTAATCTTACCCCAACTATATTCACCAAGGAAAGGTGCTGTTGTTATACCAGAGAATGATTTTGGTGTAGATGATGCAGCACTAACTCTAATCACTTCTGTTGTTGCTGTGCCAACAGTCGAAAGACCAATAGATGTATTAGCAACACTCACCACCGAGAACGAAGAAACTTGATATACATTATCAACAAATTGTGTTCCAACTCCAATGACTTGACTACCATTATCAAAAGATGTTGTTGAAGTCGTAGATGATCCAACATTGGAGTTATAAACAACGAAGTAATCACCAGTTGAAATACCACTGATAGTGAGTGCAGTTCCAGCAATAACAGTGTTTCTTAGATATGAATTAAGAGGAATAAACAAATCAAAGGTCATTTGCTCTGATGGAGATGAAGTTGTTCCAAATCCAACAATAGTTCCAGAATCTCCTGAGAAGGAAGAAACGTCGATTGTCTCTTGCTTCAGAGTTGGTGGTTCAATCAGAACTGCAGGTGGATTCGTTGATGTGTATCCAGTTCCAGGTCCAGTCACAGAGATTGCATCAACAACTCCAGATGATATCGTCGCTGTTGCAGACGCTCTTTCTGTTGTAGCAATTCCGACTGGAGTTTCAATAGTAACAATAGGTGCAGAAGAATAACCAAATCCACCATCAGTGATTGTAATGGATGTTATAGTTCCTGCAGCAGATACAGTTGCAGTTGCAGATGCACCAACCAAAGAGTCTTGAGAAGTTAACTTCACTTTATCTTGGAAAGTGAGAATGCTATTTTCATTTCTAGCATCAAAGAATGGTCTGATGCTATCTACATAAATTGATGTTGAACCAATTCCTGTAGAAGAAATAAGCAATGATGCTGGATAGATTTGAGGTTCATACTTAACTCTATCCTTACCAACTCTAATACCATTAATAAACTTATCCTTTGTTTGTCTGCACCACTTAAGTGGTCTCAGTAAAGTATCATCTGTAGTTATCCCTGGTCCAGAATATGGATTTGTTGTCACGGAATCCGATGTATTGATTCCAGTAATAACTCTAGTATCTTGTAAAAGTCCAATACCTTGTCCAAGTCCAGGATCATTTTGTAATGTTAATTCGTCACCAACTTTAACTGTTTCAATAATATCTTTAAAGATAACATCAGTATCTCCACTACCCTTGTAGAACAAGATTCTTGCAGTGTCTCCTTTTTTAGGTGATTCGGTGAATTCAATAGAACTTCCACCTTCAAAGGTATATGCCTGTCCAGGAACCTGAAGGATATCATTGATGAAGATGAGAAGAGTTGATTTTATATCAATGTTGGATCCGTTTGCTGCGCGAATTGTAATAAATCCACCGTTTAACTTAAGTGGGAATGATTTGGAAGTTCCATCAAATAAGGATTCAAATGAATCTAAAACCTGAAGTTGACCAACTGACCATCCAGAGAAATTGTCATTATAAACTTTATCAACAGTTATTTGGAATTCTTTGAAAGTTTTTGTTGTATCAGTTGGAATACCAATATTTCCACCAGTTTGGATGGTTAGTATTTCACCTTGACCATATCCATATCCAGTGTTTCTTATAGTAAAATCAATTACACTTGATCCTTGTCCAACAACAATATCAACTTTTGCCTGAGTTCCAACTCCAGATACAGAGGAAGAACTATAAATCAGAGAAATATTTGAATATGATAATGGTGAATCAATGACAACAGTTGGTGGATTTGATCTTGTATATCCAACCCCTGGATTTGTAATGGCAACAGATACGATTCTACCGTTACTTACAGATGCAGTTCCGATGAATTCTATATTTGCTGTTCCAGTGCTTGAGGTCTGAACTCCTACATTAACTACAGTCTGTATTCCAATTCTATATCCAGATCCACTGTTTCCAATGCTAATTGATGAAATTGTTCCAGCAGCAGAAACAACTGCTGTTCCTCCAGCAGCAACAAGTGGTTGCAATCCAAATCCTTCAGTTGATGCAACAGAAACTAATACTCCACCAACAGGAACGTTTGATGCATTAATATCATATCCTACAGAAGAGGCTGTTCCTGTAAATCTAACACTGGTTATACCAGAACTTTCTGTCAAAGTATAATCTTGAGTTTCTGCCTGAGTTCCTTGTGGTCCTTGGAATATTCCGTTTATGAGCACAATTGCATTATCTGTAGAGAATCCAGTAACATTTTGTTTGTTGGATGTTAAGGTGAAGGTCTTTGCTATTCCAGTAAATCCATCAGAGATATCATCAAAAACGTAGTTTGCGGAATATGAATCTGTTGTTGTTCCAACAATTCCAGATCTCATGAATGTTCTACCATGGAAAGTAGAATATGTCGTCAAACCAGTATAATCTCTTTGATCTGGTCGATTAGTTATTGATCCAATTGGGGTTGGACCTTGAGGTGCTTCAACAAAGTGAAGTGTATTATTAACAATATTGTAATTACCTTCAATCTTAGTAACAACAGAGTTAGCAGCATGATTTGCGACTACTGTTCCCATCCAAGGTCTCTTGACCAAAATAACATTTGTGCTTCCTATTCCAACACCATCAATTCTCATTATTTCATCATTAACCTTAATCAAGTCTCCACCGAAGAATGAAGTTATTCCAGCAAATTTGAGTCTATTGTCAGCGGTAGATGCAGCCTCCGAAATTGTTGTTGTTACTGCAGAAGCAACAATGGGTGATTGGATGTAATTGTCAATAGAAATCAATGCTTTTGCATTTTGATTTGTTGCAGTAAAGACGTGAGATGTTCCAATACCAACACTAGTAAGATCAAGTACAACTGGATTTACTTTTAATGCATCTTCAGCTGAAGCTGCCAACTTAATAGTTTTCTCACTAACTTTAACTGCATAAACTGTTGTTGGAAGTTTGTCAGTATTTCCAATACCAGAAATTGAGGTTGTTGCTATTCCAACAGCATTAGCAGTTGAAGAGTCTGATCCAGAATAAGTATAAAGAAGTTTTTCTCCAGTTACAAAGAAGTGCTCTGGCAATTCAATTGTATTTGTTGACGTATTTGCAATAGAAGTATTACTTCCGTCAAAGTCTCTTTGGAAAATATTTCTAGAGTTGTGGGTAAGATTGAATTCTCTCTTAACAGATCTTTCAGTTCCTTCATAGTCACCGAAACCACTAGAAATAAGCGCGTTAGTAAAACTTATCTCTGTATCAGTAATTCCTCTATCAAAACACAACGCCTGTTGGAATACTCTAACATCAACATCAATATCAGCGATTGGAGTAAATGTGAGATCTGTGCCTCCAGTAACTACGTTTGCATCAATCGTTCCAAGAGATGCATCGGTTTCTAAAATACCATATTCTGTGATAGATGCTGTAGATCCGGCAGAAATGACAATCACCTCTGACATTTGATATCTTTGGTTTGTTTTGTCCTCTATGCTTACAATATAATATGCTGCCAAATGATCATCTGGGTATTGTGTTATTGTGGTAACTCCAGGGGATCCAGAAGCTGCAATGGTGGCATATGCGGAACTAAGTCTTCCGTTATTAAGTTGTTGAGTTCCAACTCCTGTTGCTCCAGATATGCTACTAGCAATTGAAACTGCCAAGACATTGATGGTTACACCAACACCAAGAGCTGAATCTGGTTTGAAATCAATTCTTATTTCAGAACCATCATATCTTGGAATATAGGTTCCAAGACCAGGTGTTCCTGTAGGTGTTAAAATTTCATCAGTCAATTGACCATAATCAATAATATCAATTTCAGATCCGTTGTGGATCATATTGATTTCATCGAATTCATAATAAGATCCATCTACCCCACCAATCTCAACTATGATCTTTGATGAACGATATGTTGAAGCGATTCCAACAATGGAAGATGCTGCAGTTGCTCCAGATGAGAATGTTGTTTGTGCAGAATCAATCTGTACAACATCTCCAAGGGTCGTACTACCTATTCCTGCCGCCTCTCTTAAATCGTGAGAAACATGTGCAACATTATAATCATTAATGGTGAACTTATTGGGGTAGAACAACAATTGTCCAGTTGTTCCTGTGATGGTAAAATCAAAAGATCCCAAATCAGGATAAGACGCTACTCTACCATATTGATTTAAGTAACCATATGAACCATCATGTAAGAGAGAAACCAATAATGTTTGTCTTTCATGGGTGTATCTCTTATCTCTAACCAAAGTGAAGTATTTTTTGGTTCTAGAATTATCTAAACTAAATTCATCTACGATTGAGAATGGAGTGGTTCTTGGGTCGCTGTTGAATAAGTTGCTAATATCATCAATGAGCAGAACTCTGTTGCCGGTAGATTCAAAATAATCTGTTATAATTCTATTCTTGAATTTAATTTCATCTGAGACGAGGGAAGATCCAACTATCTTTGAATTTTCTGTTGCAAGATCAAAAGTATATACGCAATTTAAATTTCCCTCACCAATAATATCAGCAGTAATGCTGATAGAACTATCATCTGCAAATACAACTCCTCTAGAAACATCTTCCTTGGTTTCTATTACCAAATCAGAGAACTTTAAGAATCCAGAAGTATGGTTTAAGGAACTAACAGAATCCTCCCAAGTTTCAACAGGAACTTTTGATTTTAGTGAATATGAGAATTGTTGATAATAGTTATTATCTGGAATTCTTTGTGTTGTATCATTTAAGAATCCAGCAGTATATCTCCATCCTTTATTTACGGATGCATATGCACCAAGTTTTACATATGATTCAAAGTTGAATTTGGATTTAATAACTCCAATAGTATTGGAATCAACTCCTCTTATTTCTTCATTAAGTTCAAACTCAAATGGGGAGGACAACTTAACAGTTTCAACCTTGTTATTCCAACTTTCAACAAATCCATTTTTATTTGGATCTTGTGTTGATGTTACTTCTTCACCAATATTAAAGTTGTTCTTTCTTAATGAAATATCAAAGTAAGGGAAATCTTTTTCTGCTACAATTCTACCAGAAGAATTTGTTGGATCAAAAGTTCCTGGTGTTTCACTTGCAGACAGATGAGTAGTCAAGTTGTATTTGATTTCACCAACATTTCCGCCAAGAGCGGGATTTACTTCGGTAATCGTAAATAGATCATATCCATAATTTGAAGAGTTATATCCCTTAGATGTTGATCCAACTCCAACACTAACATTTTCGATTAATACTCTATCCCCAACAGCGAATGGGAAAATATCACTAAATCCTGTTGAGAATCCAATAGTAACTTCTTTTGTCGATGAATTGTAATTGACTGAACTAATACCAACTCCATTTGAGTTGTTCACTGGTATGATTATTGGTGTAGCATTATAAATGCCAAAAGTATTCTTAAGAATTTTTACTTCTGGAGCACCTAATTCAAATCTAAGATCAACATCAGTGACTACCTTATTGGTATATCCATCAAGAACAACCAACCCAGGTGGAGTTACGTAGTTATTTCCAGCGGAAGAAATACCAATTCTTTCGAAAGAAGCTAATGGATCAACTATCAGTATTTCTGGTAAATTCAAAGATGGACTTAAAGTAAAGTCTGAAGGGTAGTCAAATCCAATATCTTTTACTTCAGTTCTAACTATTTGTCCAATTGAGGTACTAGAAACATTTAAAATTGCTCCAGTTCCAAAACCACTGTTTATTCTGGTTATTGCTGGAGAAATTTCATAATTTCTACCTGGATTTGTTATTCTTACTTTTGATACTGGACCATAAACAGAAGTTGATGCTGTATCGTAGAAAAGATTTGATGTAGATGACGAATATGAATTCTGTTCTGGGAACTTGGAAAGGTTGAATACAAATGTTGTTGATCCAATTCCAGTCAATTTGTGCTCACCTGAATAAACACTTTCAACAAGGTTAATTTGGTTGTTATTAGCAACATCTGTATCAACTATAATTTCTTTCTTATTCGTTCCAATAAAATCTTCATTGACAAGATTAAACTTGTAATAGAAAATTTCTGGGAACTCTTTATTGACAGATACTGATGTAAATGAAGTTTCAATACCAACTTTTCCTTCTCTTGATATTTCAAAATTTCTAGAAGTTCCAGTCGCTGTCAGTGGATACTTAAATTGGGAGTCTTTATAGAAATCAAGTCTAAAACATGAATATGTTGAAGAACCACTGGTAAATGACAAGGAAGGATCTGAAAGGTCAAATTTTACAAGTTTATTCTTATACAGTTCCAGTCTTGGATTCACTAAAGATAACGTTCCACTATCAGCACTTGTTATATCAACAAATTTTGGAACGGAAAGTCCCAGTTCATATCTTGAGTTGCAAAGTCTTACTTTGTCTTTCGTGTAGTATAAGACATAGTAAATTTTTTCATTCAACAGTCCGCCAGATGGAGATGCTGAAGTATGAATAACTTTATCACCTGTTTTAAGTCCGTGATCTGTTATTTCAATAGTATCATCAAGAACACTTACATTTCCAGAGGTGAATGTTTGTGGTCTAAAAAGAATTCTTCTATTTGCATCGCTATATCTTACAGATATTGTTTCCGTATTTTTTGGTTCAGATACAAATTTGATCGTATCTCCTAAAGCAAGTCCATGAGTCGATGCTGTGGCAACTGTAACCACATTCTTTGATATTTCACCTTTCACAGATTGTCTCTTTGTGGTAAAACTGTGATATGTGTTTGTACCAAAAGATTCAAAGAACAATAAGTTATATGGAGTTGTTGATCCAACACCAACGAAAGATCCTGTACTACCGAGTCCAACTTTAACTGTAGATATACCAATCAAATCTTTGGATATATTTGCAACATACAGATCTTGTGTTTGAGATAAGGAAGATGAGGAACTTCCATTATAAACTCTTATAGCAGTTCCACCATTTGAAGAATATCTAACTTTTTCCCCAGTCAATAGACCATGATCTTGAATAAAGATTGATCTGAATGGTACAAAAGTTTGTGTTGCTCCAATTCCAGGTGATGAGAAAGTTACTGTAGTTCCAATTCCAGCAGAAGCAGCAGTTCCAATTCCAAGAGACTCGCTTGGGTTAAAATAAAGTTCTTTATTGAGTGGATAACCAAAATCAGTTTTTAATCCACTATTAAATCTGAACTTTCTTGGATTTTCATAGAGAACGGTTGATGCACTGTATGAAGATCCTACAGTCGATTCAACCTCTCTCAAAACACGAATTCTTCCCGAATTTGCCTCTACATTTAAAACCTTTACTTTTTCTGGAGTTCCAGTGCCAATTTGTAAAATATCATTTTCTCTAATATATGGATAACCAAGTAATCCAGTTACATAGAAATATGTCGCTATTCCAGTAGTTCCGGTTGTTCCTATTCCAAGAGCAGTAACAAAACTATCTGATTTGATTCCTACAGAATAACTTCCATCTAGTTGTGAGAAGTATGTGCTGAATCCAGATACATTGACTATATCAGTATCAGTAAATCCATGGGGAACCGTGGCAAATCCTACTACTTGTCCGACTCCATCTATTCTTTGGAATTCTACATCAGCAAAAGAAGTTGTTGCTGCACTTACAGAATATATCGATTTTCCAAAGACTCTCTCAATCTTGGCAGCGGCATTAATTCCACCAGTACCGACACTATCAAATACAACTTTATCGTTGACCTGATAACCAGATCCCCCTGTAGATATTCCGATAGAATCTACTTTTCCTGAAGTTGCATACGTTACATCAACAATTTGATTTTTTACACTATCGGGATCAAATATAAAATTGTAAGAACTATTTTCAGATCCTTTTAATCTATAGTTTGAAGTATTTCTAAACCATTCGTAATTGTTTAAATTATAATCATCTTGGTTTGATGTTTCTTTGTAATTAAAATCATTTGGTTGAGAGTAGAAACTATTTCCAATGAAATATGGGAATGTCGGTCTCTTGTATGCTTTGAATGGACCATCTGTATCTGGGGTTGATGAATTGATCGTGGAAAAATATGCATACACACCATTTGGATAATCTGGAGTGATACAAAATCTTCCATTGTGCTCATCCAAATCTCCTTGATCCGCATAAAATTCGTAATCTTCATTAAAGAATCCCTGAGGGAAATTTGCAACAGGAGGTCTATTTGTTTTTGTTACTAATTTGTATCCAGACGAGAGTGCCTTGATAGACCCTCCGGTTGGAGTAGAATATCCATAGGGACCATATATTGGATTTCCATCATACGCCCATCCAATTATTGGTGAGTGCTGTGTTGATGCTATTTCTTCGTTATTTGCCTTTCTTAGATCATGGACACCATATAAAGTTCCCTCAGAATTTTTTGCATATATTAATTCTCTAAGTTTCCTTGGAGCATAAAGATGGCAATATTGTAGAGTGTTGTTATTTCTATCAGACTCTGTTACTATTCCATCATCGGCAGTAATTGTCTCATAATTTTTTTCAAATAAGTTAATTGTCCATTTTTGAATATCCGCAATCAACCTACAATTTTCACCTGCAGGAATGACATCGATAGTAGTATTATTTGTATAGTTAATACCACCATTTATAACCTTAACTTCTACAATCTGACCATTTTCAATTATTGGAGTTAGTCTTGCATAACTTCCCGATCCGTTAATTAATAAGTTTGGAGGACTATTATATCCAGATCCACCATTCAATACTAAGATTTCTACAATCTTCCCTTCATTAGCGACAACGCTTAGTTGAGCGTCTTTTCCACTTCTTAAATTGAAGTTTGGTTGTCTATTGTAGTTGATAACTTCAGAAGAACCATAGTTACTTCCATTGGAGGTCAAGTGAACAGAATCAATTGTCCCTCTAAAAATAGGTTGTACTATTGCAGAAAAGTCTTGATTTGATAAAGTTGATATTCCAATATTACCTAAAACAGATACAACAATTGGTGTATAGTTGAATGAATGAACACCGCTACCCTGTGATTTAAAATCGACGAATTGTTCAGTTTCTAAGTAGTATGTTTTTGATGTCGTTCCCAATCCAACTGGAGAAAGTCTAAATGAATCATCATCTATTTTTTTAACCAGATATGTTGAAGTTGTAACTAATCCAGAAATAGCACTTCCAGTGGTAGAATACGTTAGTTCTTCCCCATCAGAGTATCCATGAGAACCTATGCTTATGGATCCCAGAGAAGTACTAACTCCTGAAATTGAACAGGTTCTTTCCCTGTTTTGATAGTTTTGTCCAGAATCTTTTACAAGGATATTTGAAATTATTTGTTTTTTGGATGAAGACTTGATTCTATGAATACCTGATCCATAATCAGTTAAATTTATTGTATTAATTCCAGCAATCGCATCTCCTTCTTTAGTATGGAGTTTAATATTAAATCCATCAACTACCGAAACGTAATAAGAAGAATTTGTTGTCAATCCAGATATTGGTGATTGACTATCAGTTAAATATACAACTTTTTCAAAATCTCTAAATTTGTGATATGTTGAGAATCCAATTACATCTGTTGTTAAATTTACTCTATCCGATGCATCAGACTCAAAAGAAACAATATGATCAACAGACTTCATATTGACTTCAGCAGAAGCACCTCTACCATTTCCACCAGTTATAACAACTTGTGGTTTATCGAGATAGTCAAATCCAGGATCAATAATACGAATATCTTCTAATGATCCAGTAACAGCACATATTGAAGTAGCGCCAATTCCCTGAGAATCCGTTATTTCTAAACTTGGAGGATTTATAACATCATATCCAGTTCCGCCAGCACCTACTTGTAGTGATTCTATTTTTCCATAGAATACTGTTTCTGGAGATTTGTAATTTAAAATTTCAACTCCATTGATAAGAACTCCAACTTTACCAGGAATAGTTTCGTAATTTCCACTCTTATTGACTGGTTTTTTTATTTCTCTAAGAATATTTTGTCCAGCAAGAGTTTTATTTGCAAACTCATAAAGTTGTATTACATTATTTGTTACTGTTCCAGATACAGAAATAAAATTACCTTCTGCAAGACTAGATTGACTCTTTGAAAGACTAATATTTGTAGAGCTAACTCTCTTTACATAATAAAGTCCCTCAGTTAATTCTGGAAACTTACTTGTAGTTGTTGTTAGGACTGAATTTCCTTCACTATCAAATGTCGTGTTTGTTATAACTCCAGGTGAATAATAAACTTTGTCTCCAGTGTAGAATCCATGATCTGCATTAGAAATTACCTGAAGTGATGTTCCACTAAAAGTTCCGTTGAGAGTAACCTTTTTTGAATATGGATTGACGTTTATTTGGTTATATGATGGAAGTGATTGGGATGCAATCAAAACATCTTTTGATGGATTTTGATATGTGTTTTGTACGTTCGCAGAATTTACGTTAAGATATGCATAGTCAGATGAGTTTGTCTTTCTAATATCTCTTGTTACAATATATGATAGTGCTGAGTTGAGTTGTCCTTGACCACGGATGGTTATTGATTTTGCTGAAATAACATCAGTAACCTCTGATTCTTTCTCTACAGAGTCACTTCCAACTATTTTTAAATTGTCTCCAATATAAAAATTATGTGGATCAAAAAATTCAATGTTATAAGTGAAGTTAATTGAATTTTGAAGTGATATGGAATTAACTTTAAAAGTGTTTGATACGTTGTCTAACCAACTATTATTAACGCCAGATACACCTAAGGTTTGAATTCTTGACGAGTCGTTTTTTGAAAAAAGATATGTTTTTTCTGGAATAACAACTTCGTCAAGTACAGACCCAATTCTGACTTGTATCTGAGAGTCTGTTGTAATACCAGAATATCCATATGCATAAACATCTAATCTAATATTAGTTGCAGAATTAATATCAGTGGATATTCCAGAAACGTTGAAGAATTGAGTTAAGGACTTTCCTGTATATGCAACACTAACTTCTCCTCCACTAACACTTGTTGTTATAAGTGTTCCAGTAGTTGGGAAACCAACAGTCGAATCTACATCGATGACAGTTGATGCTGAAGAAACTTTAGTAACAACTTTTGTTTTGGGGTGAACTGAAAAATTGCCATATAAAGTTCCATCAAGAACAAGATCCTTATTGTAGTCAGCATCAAAACTTAATTTGTAATACTCTCTTCCGTCGCGGTATAATTTTTCAACATCAGTTACAGATGCATATGAATTTGTGATATTATAATCACTGTACCCATCTTGATATAAAGTGTTGTTGAGGAGGTCTAGAGGGTCTCCTGAGAGCGACTCAACGACCAAATCCTTCGTTCTGCGATATCCAGCATCGGATGGTCTAAAAAGATATTCCTTTGGCTTTATTACTTCAACCCTCTCTCCATAGAGAGCACCAAATAAAATCTTAAAGGATTCATCTGTTCCCTTAGATGAATAAAAATTCGAAGATTGTTTTATGAATACGTTTTGATTTAAATCAGAATCTAAAGATCTTTCGGAAAACCCAGGCAAAAATTGCCTTTTTATTTTCGTCAAAAACTGATTTAAGAATAAACCACTAAGATTATAAATTGTCGCACCAGACTCATGTTCGTCAATATTAGATGTGGAGAATACTAACTCATCACTCTCTCTCAGTTTTGAGTAAGATGTTACACCACTAAATCCTCTGACACATCCTTCAAAAGAATTTGAAGTCTTACTAGTGTATGTAATGATCTCATCATTAATCTTGAGGATTCCATATCTACTGGGAAACCCTTCGGTCAAAGTTTGTCCGGTTACTCTGATACTTGTATCTGAATATGAAATATCATCTTGAAGAGTAGTGGAATCAATTGATTGTAAAATCTTATTGATTTTTATATACTCATCAATATTTTGGAGTAAATCTGCAGGAGCACCTTGATATTCTTGAGAAATATAATACTGCTTTAAAAATTCACCAAGTAATGGTGCATCTTCCCTAATAAAGTCTGGAAGTTGATTTTCAACTATTGACTGAATTTTTACTCTAGTTTCTGCCATTTTATGATTTCTGTATTAGTAACCGGAACCTGATGAACCACTAGTTGTAGCGGTTGAATTTGATGTTATAGTTGTTGATCCACCTGAACTTAAGACCACAGAACCTCTCACTAAGTTTCCATTTGAGTAACTAGAAGTTACAAGATAGTTGGTTCCGGATATATCTGCACCCGATGAGATTTGATCAGCCAACACAGTTATTGTTGTGTTATTAGTATCTAGTTGCAAATAAAGATCCTGTAATCCAATAACATCATTTGAATGTGGAACTGCTTCAACTTCAATTATTGGAGTTCCTTTATTAACTCTAGTTGATAAAATATTGATTGGGAAAAGTCTAATCTCCCCCTTCATATAATCAATCGATCCAACGTTTCTCTTTACAACTCTTGGTTGAGATGGTGAGTCTAGTTTTATGAGATTGATGGTTCCAGTTCTAAGACCTCTATCTGGAGAATCTGCTAGATAAACCGTTCCAGATATACCACTAACAGTAAATCCAGATGACTTAATATTATATCCGGTCACAGTTCCTCCAGAGTATGCCGCATGACCATGATTCTTTATATGAAATCTATTTCCAAAACAAATTTCATAATCTGCAAATGAGTTAAGAACTGCTCTCAAATCTCTTCTCATCACAAGAGTTGTGATGTTAGAAGTCACTGAAGCATCACTATCGTCAATTACTTTTAAAAACTTACTATATTTAAATCTAGCACCAAACTTATTCAGTTCTGTTGAATCAGAATAAGCAGAAATATTTGAAGATACAATAGATTTTACGTAGTCCGCAGATGGTGCCAAATTAGTATCATAATAAACGGTAGTATTTGCTTCAACATACAAATACTTCAAGTCAACAATTTCTGGAGATATTCCAGCAACAGTGTATTGCTTGAGTTTTCTTGTTATATTATCTTTGATTAAATTCGATAAGTATCTATCATTATAAGGTTTGATACTAATGAAAACTTTACCAAAACGTGGTGGATTTAGTTCTTCCCCACCATAAGCAGAAACTGATTCTGTTTCTGGATAAATTGTTGGAACTAATGCTTCATAGTCTGCTGCTGTAACTGCTCTGTTCTTTGAAGCATAGATTCTAGTAGAATATTTCTTAATAGATTCAACGCTTTCAATAGATGCACCAGAATGAGATTGTTCAAGGGTTGTTATTAATGATACGCCATCAATAATTGTTCTACTACTTTGATCGACTAACGTACCACTAAAAGAGAAATTTCCTAAGTTATTAGCATCTTCTCCATTGGTTACAACGTAACTAACCGTGATGTAATTTGGTTCTTGGAGTTTTGTTCCAAAAATACCATCACCAAATATCAATTCATATTTTTCATCTTCAATTTCTTGTAAGAAAAATACTGCAGATTCTGAAGTAACATCAAATAGACTATTCGCTAAGTTATATGTTCTAGAGACTGTTGATACTGAATTTGGTTTAACAGTTACTGTAATCGTTGATGTGTCAATTCCTGGGTTATCTAAGATAAATCTTTGATTTGGTGTAAGAGAATTAACTGTAAAATTTTGAGAAACTCTTGTTCCCTCATAAATTTCTATATTGTCAAAACTTGCAATATCATCAACAACATTAACCGTGATGTCTGATGGGATTGTAAATGTATAACTTTCTGTTCCGAAAGCATTTGTAGAACAAACAATACCACTCTTTAATGTTACCGTAGTGGGTTTGTTTGCAAAACTACTGCTGTCAATGAAAAAAGATATTTTTGCTCTTGAAGATTTTTTTGATCTTGGTACATATCCAATATTTCTTGCAAGAGAAACTACATTCTCTCTTAAGGTTGCACTATCAATAAACACCTCATTCGCTACCATGTTAGCGTTGTATGAGGTTATATACGTGTTATATGCTAATACATCGATTATGTTTGAAAGATTTGATCCTTCAAAATCATAGTCAGTAAAATTTGAATTCGATCTAAGGTAGTCCTTAATCGAGGTTTTTATCTGATCGAAGTCTAGATTAGCGAAATTTACTAATGCCATTAGCGTGTTGGTTCTAATGCGAATGATAACTGTTGGGGTGGTACATCAATTCCTATGATTTCATATGAAATCGTTACATCAAACTCCCCAAGATCATAATCTGGTACAACCTTCACATCAATTAATCTAACTCTAGGTTCATAATTAGTTATTGTTAATTCAATCTCATCTCTGATTGCCGATCCAGTTAAGGTATCAACGTTTTCAAAGAGAAGTCTGGATACTTTTGATCCAATAGTGGGATTGAAAAACCTTTCACCAGGAGAGGTTAAGACAAGATTGCGAATAGAACGGGCAATAGCGGTCTCATTTTTAATCGCAATGAGATCATACGTTAAAGGATTGACCTGAAACGATGAACTAATGTCTTTGAAACCCTTACTTACCCGTTCTACAGGCATAAAAAATTATAATTCTATCTTATTTATTACCCTTTTAGAGGCCCATAGGTTGGTTCAGTACCATATTCCCAGTCATCATAGTCTTCATCATTACGAATCTTCTCATGAAGATCATTTTGAACCACAAAATCATGTTTTTTGGGTGTCATATCGTCATTATTAATCTCTCTAAGCATTTTTTTACTTGGTTGGGACCAATAATCAGTGATTAAATGTGTTGTCCCCCATGTTTCTTTCATATAATCAATATTTCTATCAGGATTCGGGTTGTTTGCCATCTGTTTTTTCCTCTGTTTGGGATTGAACAGAACTTTTTACGGGGTTGCTATCCCGTTCTTTAGCAGTTTTCCAAAAATATTCGTCCTCACGACCCATTCCAAGACGATCAAATCCATTTTCGACAGAATAGTATTGAGTTGACACCTTAAAATCTGGCATTTTGGGATCAACAGGTGTCAAACTATTATCAAAAATGCGTAATCGGTTGTTAGGATACAGTGCATACTGCCCATTATCAAGTTCAATGAGGTTGTGAGACTTGTGTTCAGCGGGATTTTCTGCAGTGTAGCAGTCAATCGTATCCATATCTTGATGATAGTTATCAATTGTGCAAATATAAGCACCCTTTTGAATGCCATGATCACGAGTATAGCACTCAAAGTCCATACTTCCGATGAACTGTTTATGAATTGATATGACCCCATAGTCCATACAATTCCAGAATTGGAGGTTAGGTAGGTTCATATCAGGAGAAGGGGTCTCCGGGGCGCTTACAAAGGCACTGATGGGCAATTTATCGTACATTGCAGCATACTCTGGTAAGTATGTCTCAAAATAAAAAGCGCGTCCAGGCATCGATTTACATGATACCCAAACGCCTTTTACAAATTCACCATGACCACTCTGATGATCAGTTAGATATTCTTTACGCACCCATACTTCTACAGATGGTAAGTTACAAATAAGAGCAGACATGGAGTTTTTTTGTATCTTTACTTATTTACCTTGTCCGCGATACTTCTTCTTTTTACCATTGCGAGAAGTTGCCGAGAGAAGCGTTCGGGCGCTTCGTCCTTGACGAGTTTTTTTGGGAGGCCCCGGTTGAAAAACCGTCTTGTTCATACCGCCACCTTTAGCCATTAGATTTCCTCCATTTCAATAAGTGATGTGTCAAAGTTTTCTTCGTAGAATTTTTCTGCGAAATCCATAAGAATTTCCGAGCATTCTTCGTGCGAGAGGTTTGTATATATTTTCCTCCCGCTACAAAGAATGTTATATCTCTTAGATGATTCGGGTTTTTTCATGTCCAACGCGAATACGAGGGTCGCACCAGATTTCAAAGCCTTCTTCTTTTGCATCAAGACAGAATGAAACGTCTTCACCGCACATGTCTTGTACTGCTCCAGACTCGAAGACTTGCATCTTAGGAGCAAACCAGGGATATTCAAGATTCTCAAAGACACCCTTCTTGATCAGTACCCAACCAAATCCCGTGTAATCCACTGTGAAGGGTTTGCGACGCTTCGAGATGCTCTCCACAGTTTCGTGGTTCATCACACCACCATTGCGGCGGAAATCATCTTCTTCCAACCAGTGTGCGACAGATGTTGTGTGACCATCTTCAGTTGCATACCAACCTGCTGCAATCTCACGTTCTTCACCTTCTTCGGGAAGAGCAAGGTCACAAAGTTGCCAGAACTTGTTAGTGTCAAAAACAATGTCACTATCAATCCACAATTGATAATCATATTCGAGTTTGCCGTCCCAGGGAATTTGCTTGGGACCACGGAGAACATTTGCACCAAGTACTTTACAACGTGCAAAGTTAACCATCGAAGAATAGTCTTGACTAATCTGAATACTCATACCATTCTGTACCATATCAAAGCACAGTTGTACAAAGTTTTTCAGAAAAATAAAGGAGCACCCACGACCAGGCAAACAGAATACGATCGTCTTACCACGCATCCTCTGTTTGATCGCTTCGATGTCCCACTCCTCTTCTTTCTTTTTGGGGGCAGCTGCTTTTACTGTAAATCCTTTTGCCATAGTTTGAAATAACTTTCAGTTCAATTCTATCGTGATATTTAGTCCTTGTCAATAAGATGGTTCTTCCGTTTTTTGTACGGTTACCTCCTCATATGACAAATCCCCAACTTCATAATCAGTCTTCATAAGACCAACCATGTTATTGAGGGTTCTCCATGTAACTTCGAATTCTTCTTCTTTTATACTATGAAAAAGACATCGCTCCTTTGCATAGATGTGATATAGTTTTTCCTTTGGGGTCATTTTTTTCCTCCGGAATTTTTTTAATACTTTTGAAATTGACCTTCGCTTTATATATCAAGGTCGATCTGTCACCTCTGTAGGTTAGGGTAGTTAGCTATTTTAACAACGCCCGCCGCCCGATATAAACCAACCGCATAAACACTGTCGATTACGGTATATTCAATTTTAACACATAAGGGGGCAAAGTGTCAACCACCGTGCCCCCACTATGTTATCAGAACTCGATCGGATCTGCAGTGGGTTCGTTGATACTTTCATCACTGACAAGAGTATCAAGGATCTGCAGAAGTTCGTCACCAGTGTTAGCACGACCCAGAAGGGAAAGCATCACAGACTTAGACATGATTAAAGAAGAAAAGTGTTAGTTAGGAATGGTGCCTAGTTTATACTCATGCGACAGGAGTAAGTGTTACTTAGAGGTCGAACACATCGCTATTGATTTGGATGACATTTACCTTGGGGTCACTGAACTTAACCCCATCCTTTGTTTCAGTCACGCCATAATCACTGTAGAGACGATGTACAAGGGTTTCATAATCACCACACTCCATAGCAAGGTGATACAAACCCTCTTCATTGTTGATCCACAGAGCAACATTCCAGGTCTCATAATTTGCCCACCCGTTATAAGTGGTGTCGGTGAGATCTGTCTGGAACGTTGTGGTCATGTAGTTGAGTTGTTCTTACACTACTACTACACTTTACACGTCCCCCCTTTCAGTAACTTAGTGCTAATTACCAACGGACAGGATTACTCAGATCCTCTACATAACTGTCAATAACACGCTCATTTCCTTCTAACTCAAATAACTCTTCCCAGTTAATTTGATGAGGATTAAAGTCTTCCAGCGTCTCCAATTCTAGGGTGATTCTATAACGCTGCTTCTGTGCCTGACTGTAAACAACTGACATGAATCTATGCTCCGTTGGTGATGCTTATACAGTATAGAATAACAGAGGGAAACTGTCAATAAGTCTGTGCCTATTTATGAGAATTTCTAATATTTTTGTACTGTCAATCCCTGGGAAAACTTATATCGGGGGTGCTTGACATTTTTGCGAGAGTGTGATAAACTGCACGGTAAGATCACAAGGTCTGAGCACATTAAAAGGGACATAAATGCTGCTCTTAATTATACCTTATTCTCAATAATAACACCTATTGATTCTCAATAAAACAAACTTATTGAGAACAGTATAATAAACACAAACATATTTTTAATTACATTTTTAATTGATTTTAACCCTAAAAACAATAAAAAAGGGGGTAAAATGCCCCCTTTGTGGATTATATTCAATTAGCGTGATGTTCGTTGAATAAGATCACCAGTCAAGTGAAATGCTTCGCCAGTGTTGTAACGAACGCCAGGAAAAAGAAGGAAGGAAACAATGAAGATAATGCCAATGATTT